>Ga0214542_1008294_pt1 | contig 17309 bp, 24 predicted proteins | sample CNSS1metaG_FD_160096 | JGI IMG/M metagenome (GOLD analysis project Ga0214542, IMG submission 160096) | Root nodule microbial communities from cowpea collected in UCLA plant growth center, Los Angeles, California, USA - CNSS1 | ecosystem: Host-associated > Plants > Roots > Nodule | place: USA... | reverse complement strand
CGCCATTGAGCAGCGTGCTCGCAACGTTGCCCGTTGCGCTCGCATAGGGGTTGCCGGCCTGTCCCATCTGCGTGAGCTGGTTGATAGCGCCTGCCTGCGTCGAGCTGAGCCCGGCGCCAGACAAGCCACCATTCACCTGATTGATGATGTTTTGCAGCATCGGCTGCGCCGCTTCCCAGGGCGCGGTCTGTGACTGCGTGGTGGTGGTGCTCGAAGACTTGCCACCCATGTTAGATGATCCTTAGAAGCTTGTTCAGAATGATCGTAGGCTGCACAGTCCGAAGCGGCGTGCTGGTGCCTCCCTGCGGGGTGCCTGTGAACGTTGGATTCGTGAATACCGTATTTACGGTGTTAGGATATCCCGCGCCAGCGATACCATTGACGGTGACGGAGCCGCCGTTCGTCATGTTGTTGTTCTGGTAACTAAAGCTTGCCGCACCACCGCTATTGGTGCCAGATGGCGTGTACGGAGGCAGGTTCGCCGTGATAAGCGTGTTGCTTTCGTTGCTCTGGCCAACGCCTCCCAGCGTCGTCGCGCCCGTACCGAAATAGGTTGATGTCAAGCGAGAGGCCGCAGAGCCTCCCATGTCATCCTTACCGGCGGTCACGCGCCCTCGGAGATCTGGCACGTTGAACGTCGTGCTGCCGTCTCCGCTGCCGTAGGTCGTGCCGACCATCGCAAAGTACGTGCTGTAGGTCGTGCGGCTGATCGCCTGACCATACGGCAGAACAAAGCTCGAGTTAGGCGAGGTTGAGCCGGTGAAGTCGATCAGCGCGCCGATCGGCACCGAATAGGGGCTGCCAAAGAAGCTCTGAAGGTAAAACACTGCGTCGCTTGAATTGTAGAGCGCAACGTAAGGGCTGCCCTGCACGAGAACGCCGGCCGGCAATTCAACTGATGGGGCAGAGCGCAACGGCTTTGCGCCCAAACCGTCCACGTTCAGAGTTACCGTGGCGCCGTTCGTCGCGTGGGGAGTGAACGCGACCAAGTTGCCGTTGAGGCGGGCCAGCGTATCGAATACCTGGTACGTCGACAGGGTGAAAGCGGTGGAAGTGCCGCCCGTGACGGTCGCGCCTGCGATGTCGTCGGCCCACTTCTTCGCGGAAGCCATCATAGCCCGCGCGCTGTCGTTCACGCTGCTAGGCGCTTGCCCCTCAGCCCAATTGACAGCGGTGTCAGCGCTCGCATTCGTCGCTGCCGTCTGCGACCACCATGCAACGCCGGTCATGCATGCTCCTGACACTTGGCGATGACGGGATAGGTCCGCACCACGATGCCGCGCGCGGAGTCCAGACGAAGCGGCAGAGGCTTCAGAAGCCAATGCTTTTCCGGGTCAAACGGGGCGTTGTATTCGTTCTCGACCGGGAGCCAAGCTGCATCGCCACCCAGCCGGTCAATGTCGGCCTTGCTGGTCTTAAAGCTGGTGGCGATCAACTCGCCACCCTTTACCAAGCAATACTGCTGCTCGGTCACAGCGAAGCCCTCAGAGGCCAGCGCAGCGTCTGCGATCGATCGGAGGTAGGCCGCAGCGGTAAGGCCCTTGCGCTCCGCAGCGGCCCTTAGAAGCTCCTCACGGGCATAGCGAAACTGCATCAGTCCAGATCCTCACGATTGCCAACCGCCTGCTCGGTCGTGAGCATGCCGGGAATGTGGCTCGCCTGGGGTTCGGGTGCCGGCGCTTCCGGCTGCGGCTCGTCTTCCATCGCCGTCACTTCATCTCGACGGTGTCATGGGTGCGGAAGTCGGCGCCGGCATCGTAGATCGGTGCGCCCTCGGTGGTGCGCGCCGTTGCCTTCGGCATCACGCGGGGCCGCTCCAGCGGCTGGCCGGTGCGGGTCATGTGGCCATTGTCGAGCAGCCAGGCGAGGACCGTCCGCGCCTCATGGTGAGCGAGCCGCCCAAGCGGCGTAACCTGCATGCACTGGCGAGCCAGCTCTTCCAAGTGTTCGTCCGTGGTTGTCGTCATCGGTAGCCGTCCTTTCATCTGACTACAGATGTAGGACAGTCGCACCACAAACGCCACGACGTTTGTACGTAGCGCGTTACGTAGTGAGAACGCCTGATAAAAATAGTGCGAATTTCGGCTGATATTTGGCCACGAGGGCGGAAGATGGTTCTGCCGGGAAGGGTGGACAGATTGTCCATCCCCGCCAACGTGACGCGTGACGTGACGTGACTTTTCCAAAACAAGTCACGTTGCTGCTCGCGTGACGTGACGTGACACACGCCTATATAGGCGTGTCACAGTCACGGCATGTCACAGCCTCGCGCGCGCGTAGTGGCGTCATTTGTCGCGCTGCCTCGCGGGCCATATTCTTCAATCTCCCAACCTGAGAGTTTGATCGGGTGCGGAACTGTTCCGCGCCTTGGTGATGGCCCAACCCCGCTGCTGCATCAGCTCCAGGGCGGCCCGTACTTGCATGTCCGAGAGCTGGCAAAGTGGCGTGTGTTGCTGGAGCATCCGGGCGAGCTCGTTCAGGTCGGTCTCAGGCAGCATCGGCAGCTCCCAGGTAATGCCGGCGCAAGGCTGCCTCGATGACCCCAAAGACGGCTTCCGGCATTTCATCGGATGGCGCGATCTGCTCAATCAGGTCCGACACTCTGGTGATGCGAGCCCATGCCTCTGGCGTGAGGTCAGCCGGCGGCGGCGCGGGCTGATAGGTGATTGCCTTGGGCGGGGCTGGCGGTGCTGCCGGGCCTTCCTTCTCGGAGTGGTTTCTGTGCTTTATGTCGAAACCTATCTCTGCCTCAATGTAGGCGTGCGTCCCGGTAATCGTTTCCTTGTTGTAGGCGTCCCGAATGCGCAATTGCCCGCTCTGTTCCATTGTCTTGATCCGCTCTATGGCGGCATCAATCGCGGCGTTGTGCGCCTCGGTCCCAGGCACTAGCAGCCGGTCCTGTTCGTCCCGCATGGGATAGACAATCAGGTTGATTGAGGGAGCGAACCCAAGCTTGAAGGTCGTCGGCTGCTCTTGCAGATCCTTGGCGCCGACAAGTAGCTCGGTCTTGTCGCCGTACTGGCGGGGGTGAAGTTTCGCCATCAAGAATTTGAGGTTATCGCAAATCAGCTTGTCGCGCTGCACGGCGGCATGATTGGACGATTTCTTGCCATCGGCATCCGTGAACGTGTCGCCGTCCCGATTTCGGGAAACCTCCACAATCTCGTCAGCGTACCAGTCGGCTTGCGCCTGCCGGGCCATCTCATACAGCTTGCGGCGCCCGTCATCGTTGCGCACCCATCGCAGGACTGTTTCGCGCGAAGGCAGTTCAGGATCACGGCAGATCTGCCGCAACGTCCCGCCCGCGGACATTCGGTCGCAAATGATGTTGAATAGCTCCTCAGAGTATTCGGACGGGCGGCCCATCTTGCTTTCGGGTTCGATGATTTCAGGTTCAGACATCGTTCACAATCCAAATTAGCTCGTTGCCGTCGACCACCGCGCCGCTGATCAGGCCCGCGTCGCGCGCTGTGTTTAGGTTTCGCTTCCATGCCTGCCGTTCGGCCGCGGCCCTGTCGCCGTCGCCGCTGCTGACATATCGCTGGCCGTGTATCGTGCGAGCGGCCCTAACCGGGGCAACCCTTACGATCGGGCCGTCCCCGCCGACCTGATGCGTTTGCGCAGCGTCCAAAATTGCCGCATCGATGCAGTCCTTAAATAGCTTGAGCCCCTTGGGCCAAGTCGTTTTCCTCCGGCTGCGGCTCGAGTTTTCGTCGGAGATGCTTTCGACCACCAAGCTTGATTGGAAGTCCGGCAAATCGACCTTTGCAAAGGTGATTTCGCGCGACCATCCGTCATCGCCTTCCTTCTGCTTAACGCACGTGATCTTACCGGACTTGAGCGGGCCTTCCCCCTCGCGGGAAATGCTAAACATGAAATCCGAGCTGTTCTGAAAGAACATGGAGCCGTTGGCATCGCCGGCCTTGTTCTCGTGATGCACGCCTACAGCCGTCCCGCCTGTGATCTCGCCAACCTGCTGTAGCCTTTCCATAAACAGCGTGATCGGAGCTTCCTTAGCCATGTCCGCGCCGGGCAGCACGCGCCCCACGGTATCGACCAAGACAAACCGGAAGGGTTGCCCTAGGGCCTTGATTGCTTCCTTGAGGGCAGGGAAGGCCGTATCGTCCAGGAACGAGATTGACGACCGCATAAAGCAAAGGTTGGTCGGCTGCTCGGTAATGCCGTGATACTGCATGAAGGCGTTGACGCGCTTCACAAAGCCCGCGTGCCCCTCTCTCGCAATGATCAGAACGTCCGTTGGCACGCCTGGAAGCTTGGCGCCGTGCCAGTCCGGCCGGCCGAATGCGAGATGCAGGCACCAATCAAAGCCCAAGAATGATTTGCCGGTGCCCCATCGGCCATAGAGCAGGCCAACGCTGCGTTCCGGTATCCATCCATCCATCAGATATTCTGCCGGCGGGAGTGATTGCAGGTCGGAGAAGGTCTCAAACTTGAAGCGCGGAGCCGGCGCCTCATCCTTGGTTTCGGGCGCGCGGCTAAGCAACTCCGCGAACTCGCGCGCAGTCCCGCCGGCCTCGATCCAATCCGATACGTCGCCCTTGTCGGGCAAACCGGGCAAACGCACTACGCGGATGGACTTCGCCACCGGCCGCAAAGTCTCGACAACCTGTGCCGCATGCTTCTCGCCGGGCTCGTCATTGTCGGGCAGCACGTAGACGTTTCGGTCCTTGAACCACTCGGCAAGCTCTGGCGTGAACTTCTCCGCACCGCCTGAGTTGGTCGTGGCGATCCAGCCGAGGGCGGCCAGATTGTCGGCATCCTTCTCGCCCTCGACCACGACAACATCCATCACGCCATCGCGTGCGGCTGCGATCATGTCCGGCAACCGATACGGGATCTTCGGCCCCTTTGGAGCGCCGCTTACCCATGTGCTGCCGCTCCAGTGCGACTGATAGAAGCCGGGGCGCTTGACGCGAAGATAGGGCGTTCCGTCCGCCTGTCGATAGATGTATTCGGCCGGCGGGCTGCCGGCCTTTGCGATCGGCTTGGGCGTGGTGTTGAACCGTTCGACACCTTCATTTCCGACAACCTGTCGGGATTGAAGCCGGCTTGCCATGCGTCCGATGGCGCCCGTGCTACTGCTGCCGGACTTCTGCGGCTCCCATCGCGCCAGGCCGGCGCGCTCGCGAACGTAGTCCTTGCACGCAAGGGGGTCGTCGCCCGTGAAGCTGTTCACGATAAAGCCATCCGGCGCGCTGTTGCTTAGCCGGATGGAAAGCGATCTATCCTTAGCGGAATGGCCCGGGCCCGGAGCCCTGACCTGATCACCGCTGACTTCGCCACCGAGCGCAGCCGCGAGCTGTTGAAGAGATATATTGATCAAGTTACACCTCAATGCGTCGTCGGCGCGAGGATCGTTTCGTTGGTCATGTGCTCGTCCGTGTCCACGACAAGCACGCTTCCTCCGATCGTCGCCGCTACCTCTTGAAGAAATTGGCGCCTTACCGCGCGATACGCATCGAAGAACTTGCGTTGCTGCCTTGCCTTGCGGATCGTCGGGACAGCCGGCAGCCACTTGGCCTCAAACGGGTGTCCAGGCGCGCAACAGAAGGTGACGGAATATCCGTGAGGCAGCGCATAGGAGCGCTCCAGGGTTTTAGTGCTCATCGCGCATCAGCTCCGGATAGACCAGATCAAGCGTGCCCATTTCCTCCAGTTTGGCGTCAACCTCATCAGAGTTCATCTTGCCGGCCTTTAGGGCGATCCCGAGCTTGGTGGCCTCGCTATTGAGCCATCGGGCGCGGCTGCACATGAACCGCAGTCCTGCGAGCTGGAGAAGCTTGCGGATCTTCGGATCAGTGACGGCGAGGGGGGTGGATTTTCTCTCAATCTGAGAGGAAATGCGTTCGTGCATCATGGCATGACCCTCCGCACGAGGCGGTGCCGCTTCCGTTCAACCACGGGGCCGATGGGCTTGCCGAAAACGATCGCGGCGAGCTGATACGCAAACGCGCGCTCTGCCATCGGATCAGCTTGAATTGGAGGGAGGTTTGCGAGTATATTGCGTTCACTGTCTGCCAGGACATGAACGCATTCGGGGGCGGCTTCGGCCGCCCTTTTTGCTGAGGTCATCAGGCCACAGCCTCCGCGGGCTTCCACTCGCCGCGCTGCCAAGCTATGACTTCATCCTCCCACCAGACAACGGCTTGGCCGTTCGGGTCGAGCTTGTGGGGTTTGGGGAAAACCTTTTCGACGTTCATCTTTCGATAGAGCGTCGGTACAGACCAGCCGGTGGCCTCCAGAACGCGGGGCCGGCGAATTGCCTTGCGTAGCGCTGTCGTCATTAGTGCCTCCTGCGTTCTCAGGACAATCCTTGAGAACGTGGGCACCTAGTTATAGCCAACCGTCCCGATCTGGAATCAATCGATCGGGACGGTAATTCGCAAATTCGGGACGGAAATTAGCGGCGGGTGAATGGCAGTATTTTCGCGGTCTCGCCCCGGTGAGCGCGGAGCGCTTCCGCCCATGATTGGTAGGGCGTGTGTATCTTAGCCAGCTTGTCGAGAATGCGACGAATGCGCTTCTCATGCGCCTCCGGGGTCTCGCCGTTGTCGAGTGTTGGATATTTCTTGCTCCTCAATGCGTCACTAATCACCCTTTCCAACCCGCGGCCGTTGCCAAGCAGGTATTCGGTTATGATCAGAAAGTCGGGGCCTTCAATGTCCTCATCCATCGGTCGTCCGGGTCCAGTCATTTCCGCGCTCCTATTGCCACCACGTTGTCACCGCCAACTTTCTGCCCCTCGCAGTAGTCGGCCCAATCCTGCATCAGCCGAACACGCTTCTCCCGCATGTCGCCGCGACGATAGGCGGCCTGCACCTTGTCGGAGATAATATGCGCCATCGCCATTTCGGTGAGCTCGTTGGCGTAGGCCGTCTGCTCGGAGGCCCAATCCTTGAAGGTCGAGCGGAAGCCGTGAACGGTCACGTCAACGCCCATTTCCTTGAGGGTTTCAGCCATCGCCATGTTGCTCAAGCCGGCGCCTTCCTTGGCGCCTGGGAAGATAAACTCGCCCTCGCGGGGCAGATCGGCCAGGATCGCCAGCGAACGGTCGGACAGCGGGATGACATGATCAGGCCGACGCTTGCCCTTCTTGCCCTTCATTAGCTCGCCGGGGATTGTCCACGTCTTTTCGCTGGCATCGATCTGCGACCACTTCGCGCCGATCGTGTTAGCTGTGCGGGTGATGTTGAGGATTGTAAACTCCAGAGCCCGCGCGCTGATGCCGTCACGCTTCCGGAGCTTCGCCATGAAGGCCGGCAACTGTTTGTAGGGCAGGGCGGCGAAGTGCTCCACCGGGGCGACCTGGGACTTGCGCGGCAAGAGTTGGTCAAGGTGCCCGGTCCACCGAGCAGGGTTCTCACCGTCCCTGAGGCCCATAGCCTTGGCCCGGTCCAGAATCTTCTCAATCCTGCCCCGAACTCGGCTCGCGGTCTCGGTCTTGGTCGTCCAGATCGGTTCAAGGATCTTCATGACGTGGTTACGATCGACCAGCGCCACGGGAAGGCTGCCGATGGTCGGATAGGCGTAGGTTTCCAAGGTGGCCTCCCATTGCGAAGCGTGCTTGGCGCTTTTCCAGCCGGCCTGATTGGCCTTGATGTAAGCTTCGGCTGCCTGCTTGAACGTCGTGGCCTTGGCCTTCTGTGCCTCGCGCTCGGCCACCAGAGCGAGCTTGCGGGCCTTCCGTTCCTCGATGGGGTCGCGGCCCTCGATAACGATCAGCCGTTGCGCCTGGGCGAGCTTGCGCGCGTCCTTGAGGCTGACTTGCTCCAGATCACCGAGGCCCATCTTGCGAGCTCGGCCGGACAGCATGAACCGGAAAATCCAAGCCTTGGTGTTGAAGCTGGAGACCTGCAAATAGAGCCCGTTCCCGTCAGCGTAGAGGCCGGGCGGGATGTCGGGTTTCTTGATCCATTTATCGGAGAGTTGGTTGACGGCTCGTCCCATCGCTCTGCCCCTACGTATGTTGCTACGTACAAAACCGACGTAGAACCTACGGCAACAGTTGAGAACGGTCAAGAGCCATTGACCTGGGAAATGCATTGATTCACAGTGGCTTGTGAGCATCACTAAGAACGGTTGATAGGCAGAAAATGATCCCACCCCTTCCGCCAGTATATTGTTCTCCGCTGTTCGCAGTCGTTCGAACTCCACAGCAAAATCAGTATCTTGCGCCGAAGATCTGTACTTCGCAGTTCGTCGGTGTTCTCCCTGATCGGGATGCTGACCGTAGCTTTAGACCGTGGGTTCGGAGGACGGTTTTTCCCGGAGGAACAATGGCTGGAAGGCTGAAACCACTTGACGTAGAGCGCCAAAACAAGCCCGGCAAGTATGCCGACGGCGGGGGTCTCTACTTGATCGTCAACGGACCGACATCGAAGAGCTGGTCCTACCGATATTGGAAAGACGGCAAGGAGCGATGGCACGGCCTCGGCTCCTTCAAGGATGTGTCGCTAAAGGATGCGCGGCTCGCGAGGGATGCAGCCCGGATCCGCGTGAAAGGCGATCGAAGCACCGCTGGGGTGGACATCGTGCAGGAGAGGCGAAAGGAACGCGAAAAGACAAAGGCCGTCGAAATCAAGGTGGTGTTATCGACGTTCGAGGAATGTGCGGAAGCGTACATCCGGACGAACTGGTCGACTTGGAGCGAGAAGCATCGCAATCAGTGGCCATCCTCTCTCAAGCGCTACGCCTATCCCACCATCGGCAAGCTGACGATTCCGGAGATCAAGCCGAGTCACATCCATGATCTCTTGCAGCCGATCTGGGTGGAGAAGCGCGAGACTGCGAACCGCGTCCGCGGCCGGATTGAAACTATCATTGCGAAGAACGTCGATATCGACGATCCAGACTTTCGCAACCCGGCCGAACTGACGAGGCAATTGCGTGAGAAGCTGCCAAAGCGCCCCAAACGGGTGGTCCGCCATCATCCAGCCTTGCCATATAGCGAGGCTCCGGCGTTCATGAAGGTCCTTGCGGGCGCGTCTGGAACGGCCGCCGCCATGCTGCGCTTCCTGATCTTCACGGCCTGCCGCACGAACGAGGCCGTAGAAGGGCGTTGGTGTGAAATCGATAGTCCCGCCGCCACCTGGAAAATCCCTGGCGAGCGGATGAAGATGGATCAGGACCATCACGTTCCCTTGACGGGTCCCGCCCTTGCGGTGCTCGACGAGATGCGCAATGGCAGCCAAGGTGAGCTGATCTTTAGCAATCCCGATGGCGGAGCATTCTCTGAAAATGCGATGCTGGCGGTACTTGATCGTCTCGGCTACGGACACGTTACGGTGCATGGCTTCCGATCTACCTTCGCCACCTGGGCTGAGGAATGCACCGACTATCCTGATGGAGTTCGCGAGGCTGCGCTTGCCCATAAGTACAAGAGCGAGACTACTGCTGCCTATCAACGTGGCCAGAAGCTGGAAAAGCGACGAGCTCTGATGAACGATTGGGCTGCATTCCTATCCGGTAGCAATGTGATTCAATTGGTTGATCGGAGGGCCGGGTAGGGCGCACCCCGTTCTGGCCGCAGATGAAGAGACTCTTGGTGATCGAGGAAGCCAAACCGAACTCTGTGCTCCCCTAAGCCGGGGTGACGGCCCGCATTCGGGCGCACGGATAGCGGAAGTCTCAATGGCTTCCGTCTTGTTCGCCTGACGGCAATGCGGGACTTATGAGATGGAGAGACCGAGGACGACCAAGAAGAAACAAGAACGCAAGCGCAGACCGCCGCCGGATCCAGAGCACACGCTACTCGCGGCTGTGAGATCGGTGACGGTAAGTTACTACGTGGGAAACTTCGGCGATGGTCTCTCCGACGAAGCCATCACCGATGTGCTTTGCGAAATCGTTGCGCTGACGCCTGACATGCCCGAGTGTCTTGGCAAGGAAGTGACCTGCTCGCTCATGTGCTCGCGCCAGTATGGTCGCGTCGATGATCCTGACGAAAAGGGATGGCCGCGCATCGGTAAGGGGAAGACTGTCCCGGAAAGGCCCTTCTTACTCAACATGCGGCTAGGCAGCGATGGAGGCTTGTTTTCCGCCTACCTGCCGGAGGCTGCATACTGGGCTTTGCAAGCCGACCTTAAGATCGGGAGGTTGAAGTTCATCGAGGTGAAATTCATCAGGTCGCGGCACGGGCATGGTGATCTGACCAGTATCTACTTATCGGAAACACTGCCGGAGAAACCGTGAAAAGCATCCGCAATCGGTCCGTGCATCTGGTGCGCCGAGTGCCAGCCCTGCGCCGTTTGCTGTGGGTCCAAAGCGGCGATCCAGCCAATCGACCCGGCGTCCGGTCTGCGGCCTTCGCAGATTTTGAACTGAGGTTCGCTCTCCTGTACCGCGACAGTCCGGAGACCTGCGATTCCACCTCTAGCTGGTTTCAAGGAGTGTTGCATTTCAAGCCACCTCGCTCGGCCTGCTGGCTGGCTAGACTGCTATTTCGGTGAGCCTTGTCCGTCCTGGATCTCGATTACTTTCGAGAGCAGATCGGCCGTCACTTGTAAGCTATTCCGCACCTCCGCGAGCCGTTGATTGGATAGCAGTGGCGGTCGATGCGACAGTTCTAGGATGAACTCGAAGACCCGATCCGAATTGCGCATGAGTTGCAACAAATGCTCTCCGCTAGGGCCGTTCGTGCCAGAGAGCCAATTCTTAGCGGTTCTTTCATTCGCCCCCGTCCATCGCATCAAGGTCTTCTGAGCTTGATGGCTGTTACCAAGCTCGGCCTTGAGAACATCTGCGATCAGGCTTGCGTAAGTCGGCGGCCCCTTTCCGCCATTCGGAAACGTCCTGCCCGTTTTCGGAAACATGTTTCCCCCCGAGCTACGTTATAGTTTCAAATACTCGATCATTCATTTTTGACGCTAGTAGGGCGATGATGTTGGAGGAAACGTCTCATTCACGCGCTGAAACGGAAAGCCAGGCTGCTCAACCCGCGGCTGAGTACGTGCGTATGTCTACCGACCACCAGCAATACTCAACGGCGAACCAGTCACAGGCCATTCGCGAATACGCTGCTCGTCACGGCTTTCGGATTGAGAAAACGTACGAAGATAGTGGCAAGAGCGGCCTCAATCTCGATGACCGACAGGCGCTAAAACAGCTCATAGAGGATGTTCAGAACGGGACGGCCGATTTCTCAACCATCCTAGTCTACGACGTCAGTCGCTGGGGGCGCTTTCAGGATGCCGACGAAAGCGCCTATTACGAGTACATCTGCAAGCGTGCAGGCATATCGGTTCGCTACTGCGCCGAGCAATTCGAGAATGACGGCAGCCCCGTCTCAACCATCGTCAAGGGCGTCAAGCGTGCGATGGCTGGGGAGTATAGCCGAGAACTGTCAGTCAAGGTTTTCGCCGGGCAGCGGCGTTTGATCGAACTCGGCTACCGCCAAGGCGGCCCCGCTGGATATGGATTGAGGCGGCAGTTGATCGATCAGGACGGTACCGCCAAAGCGAAGCTGGCTCGCGGCGAGCATAAGAGCATCCAAACAGACCGGATCGTTCTCATTCCTGGTCCGGAGCAAGAAATCGAGACTATTCGGTTCATTTACGACGCCTTTGTCGCTCAAGGCAAAAGCGAGCGAGAAATTGCAGACGGCCTCAATGCCAGGGGGATCACGACCGATCTGGGGCGCTCCTGGACCAGGGCGACCGTGCATCAAATCCTCATCAACGAGAAGTACATCGGCAACAATGTTTGGAATAGATGCTCATGCAAGCTCAAGGGGCGACGAATTCACAATCCACCTGAACGTTGGATTCGTCGCGACCAAGCCTTTGAACCGGTTGTCGATGAAGATACTTTTAGATCTGCCCAAGCAATCATCTCCGAACGTTGCAGGCGCTACTCCGATGAAGAGCTCCTAGATGTGCTCCGCGGCCTGTTGGAGCAGCACGGTTATCTCTCTGGCATCATCATCGACGAACTTGAGGTCGGTCCGTCCAGTAGCATCTATCGCACGCGCTTTGGTAGTTTGATCCGCGCCTATCAGCTCATCGGCTTCAGTCCAGAACGCGACTATCGTTATGTCGAGATCAATCGCGCGTTGCGCCGAATGTATCCCGACTTTATTGCCGCGACGGTGCACGGAATTGAAGAGATCGGAGGAGCGGTCCGCGCCAATCCGGAAACGGACCTTCTCACAGTCAACGACGAATTCACCGCTTCGCTCTGCTTGGTCCGATCGCAGGAGACCATAACTGGTTCTCACCGGTGGAAGATCCGCTTTGACGCGGGCCTGCGACCGGACATTACGGTGGCGATTCGAATGAACCAGATGAACAGCGCTGTGCTCGACTACTATCTGCTGCCCCGCTTCGAGATGGAGGCTGAGCAGGTCGCCTTGGCCGAATATAACGGGCTGGCGCTCGATGCCTATCGCTTTGACACCCTTGACATGCTGTTCGAACTGGCTGCTCGCTCGCAGTTGATGGAGGTCAGCTATGGGATCGGCCCAATGCATTGAGATCATTCCGGTCGGAGCCATCGACGTGGTCAACCCGCGCGCACGAAACCGACGGATTTTTAAGGAGATCGTCACGAGCGTCGCGGAGCTCGGACTGAAACGGCCGATCACGGTCAAACGGAAAGCTTGCGAGGGCGAGCCGCGCTACGATCTTGTGTGCGGTCAGGGTCGGTTGGAAGCGTACCAGGCACTTGGGCAGCGCGAAATTCCCGCTGTCGTCGTGGACGCCACCAACGAGGACAGCGCCATTATGAGCCTGGTCGAGAATTGCGCCCGCCGGCAGCACCGCGCAATCGACCTTTTACATGATATCGAGGGGCTGCGAGGGCGTGGCTATGAGTTCGATGACATCGCCCGCAAGACCGGATTGAGCATCGAGTATGTCAAGGGCGTGAGTAGCCTGTTGGAGAACGGGGAGCACCGGCTGCTCCGTGCCGTTGAGGCCGGACAGATGCCGGTCAGTATTGCCGTCATGATTTCCCAAGCTCAGGACGCCGACATCCAGTCCGTGCTGCAGCAAGCCTACGAAGAGAAGCTCCTGAGGGGCCAACGGCTCCTCGCAGCCAAGAAGCTGATTGAGCAGCGGCGGCGTCGGGGCAAGGGGTATAAGACCGGTCCAAGACGGACGGATGGGGCGCCGATGAGCTCCAATGCGCTGTTGCGAGCCTACCGGCAGGACGTCGACCGCAAGCGGGTGCTGATCCGCAAGTCGAATAGCACCAAGGCCCGGCTGATCTTCATCCTTGAAGCCTTGCGAAAGCTTCTGGTCGAGCCAGAATTTCTGGCCATTCTGGAGGACGAAAGGCTCGATACCTTGCCTAAAAACCTTGCATTGCGGCTGCACGGGCAGGGATAGACTATGGCACGTCGGCCTCACATTTCGGTTCGCATGGGCTTCGAAGAACGCACGGCGGTGGTGAGGTTGGCCGACATCCAGCCGTTAAAGCTGGTGTCCGAGGAGGTGAAGCGCTCGCCGAAATATCGCCAAATCGCGGCATCGGTTGCCGAGATCGGGCTGGTCGAGCCGCCCGTGGTGGCGCGAAGCCGCGACGGCCAGAGTAAGTTCCTTCTACTCGACGGCCATTTGCGCTTCGAGGTTTTGCGAGACCGCGGCCTCTTGGAAGTGGAGTGCCTGATCTCAACCGAGGACGAGGCGTTCACTTACAACAAACGCGTCAACCGCATTGCCATCATTCAAGAGCACCGCATGATCTTGAAGGCGATTGAGAACGGCGTGTCGGAAGCCAGGATCGCCAAGGCGTTGAATGTCGACGTTGCGAGCATTCGCAGGCGACGCAAGTTGCTGGATGGCATCTGCGTCGAGGCGGTTGACTTGCTCAAAGAGAAGCACCTGACCCTCAATTCGTTCTCGGAGCTGCGCAAACTTGCGCCGCTGCGCCAAATCGAGGCGGCCGAGCTGATGATCGCGATGAACAATTTTTCTAACAGCTACGTGCGCTCGCTGGTGGCGGCGACGCCGCGCAGCCAGTTAGCTGCCGGCTACACGCCTCGGGCGCCTAAGGGATTGTCGGACGAGCAGCTCGCGTTGATGGAGCGGGAGTCAGCTTCCCTGGCCCGCGAATTCAAGGTGGCCGAACAGACATATGGGACCGATCATCTCGATTTGGTGCTGGCGGTCGGCTACCTGTCAAAATTGCTCCGCAATGGCAAAGTGGTTGGTTATCTCGCAAAGCACTTTCAAGAATTGCTGTTTGAATTCCAACGGATCACCGAGTCCGAAGCCACCGCCGCTTAGGTGCTCGACAACAACTCAATCGGTTTGGCCACATCAGCGCGCGCGTTGTTGTGAAAGAAACGCCGGATGCTTTGTAGGCCGCGCAAATGAACGCATTGGCCCAATAGTTGGCCGGGGCCGCCTAGGTCGCGCATTCAAGTGCGGTGTCTTGGGACCCATATCGTGGATAGCGGCCGTGGCTTTGGACGAACGCGCTGAATAACGCTGATCTGCCAAGGGAATGTGGAGGAGGGAGTATCCTCCGGTAGGACAAAAAAGCGTGGAGTTACCCGCGTAACGACGCTAGGAATTGTTCAACAAGCTCAAAGGTTTGCGGCGACAGTAACAATTCTATTTTATCGAAATGCCAAATAGCGAGCATTTTCAGCAGGTTGTTGCGCGAGGATATCGCTCCTAAGTCGCGCTCTTGATAGAGGGCCTGTTACCAAGCCGAATACCGTTGAGTTCGCCAGAAAGGAGCTGCGCCCAGCGTCCTCAGAATGTTCACTGGCGCGAAGTTGAACATCCAGGAACAAGGCGATGATTTCTAAGAAAGGTGAGGGCGAGCGCGGCGTTGTCGCGACCGTGAACGAGACGATGTTTGCGCTGAAAGTCGGCCGCGCGAAGCTCTACGAATTGCTGCGTTCGAAAGCGTTGGACAGTTACCGCGAAGGTGCTTCTCGAAAGATTACCTGGAGCAGCATCGAAGCGTATGTCCAACGTCGTCTGGCAGAGGAAGCTAAGCGGCGGGGCAGCGAGTAGGTCATGCAGCGCGCAACCGAAGTTCCAGCAGCAATAGTGTCCTCGAACGATCGTAAAAGCGGTGCGAGGAGGCAGGTGCCATTCCCTAGCGAAGGGAGTGAATTGAGCAACATCAAACTGCTAGTGCGAGGTTTGGGGAAAGGAGCGTGCATTGAAATGCATGGCTTTCTTTTACCGTTCCCCAAATTCGAGAGCTCTTTCTTGGAGGAGCTTGATGCGCGCGCCTTTTGAGAAGCGTCGGCCGGCGGTCGTGGTGCCGTTCCCCTACATCCGCCGCCGGGTGTTCATTGAAAGGCAGGCATCCCGTGCCGCCGCACTCAATCCGGACGCCGCCGACCGGCACGTCCGATACCAGGTCCAAGTCCAGGTCGATGCCATGCGCCGGCGCGGAATCGACGAGCAGCTGATCCTGCGAGAGGCTCGATGCTTGGAGAATGCCATTCGTGCAGCCCTCTGCGGCACTTTTGGGAACGCTCCTGGAGGGCGTCGCTGATGGCTAGGGAGCGCCACAAAACGATCGAGGGCCAGTTTGCCCCTCGAACCATCGAAATGCTGGAATCACCTTCCTATCGCGTCCTCAGCCTGTCAGCGCGCCGTGTGCTTGATCGACTTGAGATCGAGCTCGCGCACCATGGCGGCAAGCCGGAGCAGAACGGCCGTCTTCCCGTTACCTACGATCAATTCCAACAGTTCGGCATCGATCGGCAAGCGATTGGCCCAGCTATCCGGGAAACCGTCGCACTCGGCTTTGTGGAGATCACCCGAAAAGGAAGAGCGGGTAACGCCGAATGGCGCCAACCCAACTTGTTCAGGCTCACTTATCGACACAGTCGGGGCGAACGGAGCTACGGGACAAACGAGTGGCGCCGCATCAAGTCCGTACAGGAGGCGATGAAAATTGCCAAGGTCGCGCGCATAGCCAAGGCTACTAAAACAAAATCCCAGTGTGGGGAATCGTCATTCTCCGGGATGGAGAACCCACACCGAAATGAACCAATCAATAGTGGGGAAAACCCCACTACGGGCCATGGTGGGAAAACCCCCACTACTATCGATATCTCGGGGAGGGAAGTCGATGTCGCTTGAAACCCTTCGGGAGAGCTGAGGCTGTCCGTGGACACTGTGAATTGGCGGGAGGCTCACTGCTCCGGCTCATGGAAGCACGGGAACCCGAGACCTTCTCTTCGAGCACAGCGACCAAGTGCGAACGTCTCGGCACCGACGGCCGGGAGGTCAGTTCTTCCGGATTGCGGCATCCCACGTGCTGTTCAAGCGCCAGGTGCAGGCAGGAAGCTCTTCTAGAGCGCCTGCCGTGGTTTTGGGAGCTGTTTGGTCTCCCCATCGTGCTTGTGAAGGGCTGTGCTGACCGATGGGCCGGATACGGCCGCGGCGCGCGAGACACCGCCCGACTCGCGATCGAGATGAGACAGCGAGCGTACCATCGACGAGCTGTGGGACCGCGGCGCGATCTAAGCCAACAACAATCGAGTGGGAAGCCACTGGCTTACCCACTGGCTATGCCAACCGCACCAGAGACGACATGATCGAGGAATTGCTTGACCGCAACACCATGCTGGGCCGTTGACCTGGCTGGCTACCGCCGACACCGGCTCGATACGAGGCGCGTGCGGGCCCGCATTGCGATCCGTATACGCCGCGCATGCGCATCGCATCTTAACCGCAACAGGAGACGACAGGACCGCAGCGACATGCTGCAGCGTTTGAAGTGGCTGGCGGAAGCGCCTCAAGGCGCCGAGCCGCCGGAGTGGTTGATTGAGAGCGGCTCCTGGGCCGAGGGCATCGCCAGGTCGCTGCTGCCGCGCTGGAGACCGTCCAAGCCGAGGAGCGCAGCTTCGATCTGCGCTGGGAGGCCATCAAGGCTTGGCAGACCGCCGGGGCCCGGTTTCCAGCTGACGTGGCCCGAGCCATCTCAGCCTTGGCGTCAGTGCTGAGCGAAGCACGCGGGCATTCGCTATGGGCGGGCGAGCGCATCGGCCTGGGTGGCGGCTGAAGGTGCCAGGAAGGTCGATCCAATCACCGGCCGCTTCAGTCGCCGCGACACCACATTCAGGATGGGCCGAGACAGTTGGTGAGACACCTACGAAGTAGCGGGGATGTCTCATTGCTGGGGGCTCGTGGAAGCACGGGAAGACACTCACGCCTGACGTCGAGGTATCTTCGAACAACGCGATGATCGATTTGCGGCACTGGTTTTGCATCTATTTGGGCTGGTGAGACACCGCGAGTCACCGCGCACCCGCAGATGAGACAGGTGTCTCAGTGGCGTCCGGGTGGAAACCCAATGTGGAAGAAAGACTTAGC
>Ga0214542_1008292_pt1 | contig 17312 bp, 10 predicted proteins | sample CNSS1metaG_FD_160096 | JGI IMG/M metagenome (GOLD analysis project Ga0214542, IMG submission 160096) | Root nodule microbial communities from cowpea collected in UCLA plant growth center, Los Angeles, California, USA - CNSS1 | ecosystem: Host-associated > Plants > Roots > Nodule | place: USA... | reverse complement strand
TGGGGACAAACAACTACAAGAAAAATACGTGAATCAGTTCGTTGATTACATGAAAAACAATAGGCCTGGTTATAATTAGTATAATGGCAAGTTGAATAATTAAAGGAAAACTTTGATTGCTCTAAGAGTTAGCTTATCTAAGAGCAACTCAGTCCAACCTAGAAGGAACCGAGAAGCCTACCTATCTTTACAATGCTTTTTCTATATTAGTTATGTCTTCGTTTTTCTTAAATATTGTCAGTTTTCACTTCAAGAATAATTTGTTTTTATTTGGGTTGTTTGTCGTTCTGTGGATTTCATAAATTTGTCGCATTTGATGTGTTTAAATGAATGTAGTGAATGAATTTAGACATACTAGAGACTAGTTATCTTACGAAGCTTATCATTATATTGTTCTTACTTAAAACTTAGTAGTCTTTTATGTTTTTTGTAACGTAATCTGGAATAAGTAATTAAAAAACAATATGTAAAAACATTCTTAATCACCTATATTATATGGTGAAGATGAACTTCTCCCATCAGTTAAATCTATCATTGGGTATGTTCTAATATCAACATGGAAACACACATAACGTGTTGGGTTGGAATAAACTTAAATGGGTAGTTATATTGGAAGTTAATGTGTTAGCGGTTGCAGTTTTATGGGTAAATAATGTGTTATTCATTTTTGTCTGTTTTTAAAACAACGATCAGGAGTTTATTGTATGGCTGATGGTCATTATTGTGTCATAGTAAGTAGTTAGTAAGACTTGGAAAAAAAAGAAGCCAAATGTGAGTTTATAAACTGTATTGTTGATTGCATGAATAACACGACAAGATATGTAGAGACTTTTAGTGTTTGAGTGTTGTTTGAGAAGTTTGTCTTTATGGCCAATCTTACAACAACAGTACAGGAAAGGGTTTTGGTTGCGGTTATTTTAGTTCTTTGGCACCAGTTCCATACCCAGGGCATATTAGAGCGAATTAAAAAAGGGTAGACTTTCTGCCTCGGTTCCAATCCGAGACAAAAAGGTCTACATTATGCTTCAATTGTGAATAGAACCAAGGCAGAATACCATTTAAAGTTCGATGAGTTTTGAATGACTTTTTTGTGTGTTTTGTGTAATTGGATTAAATCTAATCAAAGTAATACTAAAATTAACTAAAACTGATATAGAAATGCATGTATGCAAACTGTTTGATGAAAAACTTAAGAATCAAAATGCATGCATGGTGTTTCGAGAAAATGCTAAAGTAAGCTATGGATGTGAGATATGTAATGCAACTATTCTACACACAACCTAAACATGTGAGATGCTCCTAATGGACGAATTAAATTAAATTAACTACTAGAAATGAAATGAAAGAATTATATTCATAAAATCACAATATAAAAAGGGCAAATGAGTGTACATGTGTGAAATGTACAGGACATGCTTGTATATGACCATGGAATGGGTGAATCAATGATGTAATGATACAAAATGATTCAAATTGATCTTAATTGAAAATAGTAACTAAAATCATATCAAACAATTGAGTAAAAAGCAAAATCCTAAATCAAAACCCTAAAACTAATGAAATAGCTTTAAGACCCAGGAAAAATTAAATAAAGAACAAATATTTCATTATCCATAATTGTGGAATATAGATAAATATAAGAGAATTAGTTTGTCAAATCATAGCAAAGGAGTAATGGTAGCTCAAGTGGTTGAGCGTGATGAGAAGTGTAGAGAGGTCTTAGGTTTGAATCCTGTGTATGCCATTAGTGTGATGTTTTAATTAAATATTTTATTCTGCATGTATGTGTGGTTGTGTGAGGTGATTTTATAATTATATGTGTGCATAAAATGTCATGAAACATGTGATGACTTGTTGGTTATGCATATGCTTGATAAATGGAGGGATGAGAGGTCATGAAACTTGTGATGACTTGTTGGTTATGCAAAAGAGCAGAAAACAATTGTCTTACAACTTGGCATTGTGAGTATGAATACTTACCTGCACTGCAATTGTAATTATTTTGTCCATAACTCTGACTGTTATTGTTAAGAACTGTAGTCATTCAAAAACATTGATATAAATTTAAAATTTGTCAGTTTCATCCAATTACAATAGGTATATAAGAAATTAAGATGAATGTAAAAATATACCGAAAAGACTATTGTATGTTAAAGTAGAAGCTGCAGATTGTGAAGTGATACAATTTTTTTTTTGGATGTGTTGTTGAACTAAAGTACTTGAACAACTTGATATATTGTTGTCAGGTACTGCATTGAAATGAAGCTTAGTTTAAAGTGAGACTAAATTAATATTATTCAAAAACAATGTTGAAATAAAGTACTGGAAGAACTTGAAAACTGACCAATTTCTCTGTGAAATATTGAATTCATATTATGAAGGTTGTTGTTGTCAACATCTGAAAAAGGATTATTGTAGAAGCATTGTCATTAAAACAATAAACAACAATACTTCAGTGATTCATTTAACAACAATCTGTAAAGAGATAGCTTAAAAAAAGAATACTTACTAATATCCAACTCTTGTAATGGCTTCCTGTGTATATTTTTCTAAAATGATTTTTCAGATACAATTGTTTGAACTGTGATTAAAACAACAAAGATGTTTGATTATGCATTTGTGTTGTAAAGTTACAATCCAAAACATACATTTACAAATATAATTATAAAAATAAATCCTGAAATTTTGTTACTTTGAGAAGAATGGTTTGCAAATTTAGTTTTCTCTCTTGCATTCTTTTCTTTGTCATCTGCAACATAAAAAAACATACAAAGATAGAAATGCATGATTTGTAAATAAATTTTTGATGAAGAATTTGGGAAGATAAATGCTTTAAGTAAGATGTTAGACACTTACATGAATCTTGATTACTTCTTGCATTGAACATTTGTTGTATCACCAACTTCCTTCTTAGCCTTGCATTTTTACAATCGTTTTGCTCCATTACAGTACCAAAAAAATATGGAATACTTTCAAAGGTTATAATGGAAGAAGCAAAAACAAAGATAAATTGACTCAATGGATGCAAAAGTGTTTACTGTTTTATTACTATATTCGTGAATGTCTTTGTTAAACTTTTTGGGGTACATTGTACCTCTAATCACAATTGTGGAAACAGAAATACTTGTAATTATAATAGGAAACACTTGTAAGAGTACAAAAAGTTTTTAGCAGTAGACAAAGATTAAAAATAGAAAGAGCATGCAGTGCTGAGTGTTAATAGATCAGAATCATTCATATATATAGCACTTCTTTCAGAGTTGATTTGTTCTTGCAACTAACAAAACATTTGCTTTTTATGTAGGTACAATAAGACGTCTTTTTTATGCAGTACTATATATAGTACAACAAAGAGGACTGCTTCATAGGAAGTATCTGGAATTTTAACCTCATTATGTGTGAAAATGATAACATACAATCAGTGTATGCACATACTAAAGCAACATACATCCATACATCTGATACATAAGTATTAAAAATATAATAACAGACAACAGAAACATAAATCGGAATTGAAGTTGAATATTTACATTAAAAGAAGTTCAATTAATATTGCTTATATGTTAATATAGGAATGAAATATACAATAATTATATAGAACAGACCAAAATCCATCGTCCAACTTTTCATCTTTCAATACCATCATATATATTTCATTTTAATTATAAAAGTAAATTATTATATTTATGAATATCATACCATAACATGTCTCACTTTAAATCAATGTTTAATTAAATTTTTATTTGCATTCATAGAATTTGAGAGAAGCTTCAAAGAAATTTCATTCATAAGAAAATAGAACTATACATATGCATTGCTAAAAATATAAAAACTTGTAGGTTGACAACTACATAAGTAGCAGACATAAAAACAAAACTATTTATACTCGGCAGTTCCAAATAACACCAAAAAACTAACTGTAAATTAAAAATTACAATATGTAAGCACTTTGGCATTCTGATTGCTTTTCATGTGGTCAACTTCAAACACCAAGTCAATAGTTTGATGAAATCCATGAGCAGTACAAAATTCCTTCCAGCCACTTCCAATTTTGCTAGACTTCTTGGGATGATTTCTCAACAATTGTTTGCACTTGACTATTTTGCGCGGTCCATAAAGAAAAATGTATTTAAATCTTCCTTGACGAAGATAATTGCCAAAATCAGCTGGCAAATCCTAAAACATTCAGATGGCTAGCATTGCATTGGTTTGGATTCAGAAATATGCAGAAATGTAACTTCAGTCCATTGAAAAGGGTTCATCTGCCTCAATTCTTTTAAGAAACTGTGCAATAGACAAAGGTTTGCATTTACTGGGAAAAACAGTGATGTGGAAGCAAGAATGACCGACATATCCAAAATAAATAGTGTGGAAATTGTGTAGTTGATAAAGGTGCCTTAATTCAGTCCATCCTCCAATTAGCATTGGTTTTTGTAAATTCTTGTTATAAGTGACCATATGTTTATTCCCTTCGACATCTGTTAAAGTCCATTGACGCTCAAGATCGTCATCATAAAGAATGGCGAATGCATGATCCACAAAACCAACAGCCTCCAAAGATAGAATTTTTTTAACAAAAACATAGATTAGTTAAGGTCAAAATGAGGATATTCATTTGAAATCCGTCACACAAATAAAAAGAGTAGAAGAGTTCTTGTAAAAGAAAAAAATGTCTGAAAGAATTGACGAAGAACGTACCTCGTCCTGAAGGTGAATAATAGAGAACCGGTACCTACTCATTCTATTAATAACGTCTTCTTCATTGAAGTTGTATTCCATTTGCTTCGACTTTGAGAGTGATAGTACAAAAAGAGTTGGAAATGTAGAATATGATTGAACTGATCTTTAAGTGTGATCTTGATGGTAGAATGGAGATGAATATTTATAAAAGATAAATGACACATGAAAAGACGGGACGATTACAATTAGATTCTTAAACAGTAATGTAATTATTACTGCCTTGGCAAACAAGCAGACGATTAAAAAGAGAATATAACATTACAAAGATACAACGTTACTAAAGATATATTAAATGATTCTATTATGCTATAAAATATCATAATATAATAATATATAACAATTTTCCAACTATATTTCAACCTCTGAAGTTTAGATATTTAGATATTTATATATAACATAAAATCTTGATAATATAATACAATAACATAAATCGAGGTACTAAGTTAAAATATAATATTAGGATTAATCTAATATAAATCGACGTACTAAGTTAAAATATAATATTTCATTCCAATTTATATATACATATATATATATATATATATATATATATATATATATATATATAAATTTGAATGGACAATATAAGTTAGGAATGAATAGAAGATAACTAACTCAAAATTGTATATGGCATCCAATTCTGTTGTGACAACTTAAAATCTGTCAACAGATAATTGCTTTGTCAGATTTATCTTATTTATGAAAAGGAATTTATATAAAAAATCAACATTTATAAATTCTGTTTTCAGAAAAAATAGATATATGTTATTTATGAGTCACAAAAGTTTTCACAAAAATATCTTTTTCACAAAATATATGTTCCTTTTTCACTAAAGTTTTGTGTTTATGACTTTAATTACATCATGCTACAAAATAACATCAATTTTGATAAGTTTTGATGTAGCTGGCAGTCATATTTGTTGACAAAAATTGAAAAATGTCAACAATATCTTATGGACCAACGTATGAAAAAAATATAATTCTAAATATTGTAACCAATAAGCGCATAATATAGTTATCATCAAATTGATCATAGAAGTTGTAGTTCAGATGAAATTAAAGACAAAATGATGCGTAGACATATTACAGCCCCAAAATGAAAGACATAAAAAAAATGTCTTGAAATAGAATAACTAAAATCATATCTCAATTAACTGGTTTTTCCTTCTTAATATTTCTTTTTAGAAGCTTCAATGGAACATTGTCTTCTTCGATGGAGTCAAGTGATGCAGTCTTCTTTCCAGATTCTCTCTTAAGTGAACTGTTAGCATCATCATTGGTTGGATTATCTTCGATTAGGTGAGGTGATTGGGATGCAGACTCAATTGTTTCTTTGGTAAATCGGACTAATAAATCCTACAGTACATGTTAAAAATTGATAACATTAATAAAGTTAATACAATAAGACATTCGTTAAAAATAAAATTTATATCATTTCTATACCTCTGCAATATGAACGGTGGACTCATTGACTACACGCATTTTTTCCCTGCTAAACTCACCATTCTCAGCATAAACATCCTTCAAATAGGTATAAAAAATGAGATTATAAAAAAGACAAAGATAACTGAAATCTTTAATCTACCAAATTACATCGGAAATTATATCTTACCACAGATTTCATGGAAGAATCATTGAATTGTTGAATTATATCATCATCAACACATACTTTCTTCACTCTGAAAGACTGCTCAAGTTTGAAATTTTGATCGTTCCTACTTTCGACTTTAAACAACAGACTTTTATCAACTAACTCATCAAACTCCTTTGGCAAATTTCCAGAAGCATTAATCTACAAAAACAAAATAATTTAATATCATTTGCAGAAAAATTGTGTATGTACATATATAAGTGGATATATTGAAGAGTATACCTTATCATAAGTGTCTAACATATCAGCACAAGTTTTTTTGAAAATGGTGGTTGCATCCCTATCAAACAGGACAAATGTGGTTGAATCGGAAGAGACAATAACTCAGATCTTAATCCTATATCTGAAAATTGAATAAAAAAATTAATGAACAAAAGTTGTAATTACAATGTTGTTTTTAATTCACATTAATATTAATAAATCATAAGTTAACCTTGGAAAGACTTTTATAACATGCTTGTTACACTTCTCACAAAAGAACATCTTGGAATCTGGATAAACAGCTTTGTTGCACAAACAAGCAGTATACCACCAGTCATCGTCACCCAAAATATGCTTAATTGTTCCAAACAATATGTAAGTGGTGACCTTTCAATATAAAAAAGATTAATGAAGACATTATTATGAACAACAAAAATTGATAAAAAAATAAAAAAAATGATTCTAACCTCTTTACAATCTTTTAGACCTTGAATGATGGTCTTAGGTGTAAGTGTTAAAAAGTCATCTTCCACATTATTTTTGGAACTCTGAGAAAGTTGCGTTAATCCTTGAGAGGGAGATTCGTTGTTCTCAAAACATTTTGTGGAATACAAAATATAGTTGTTCTCATAAACAATAAATCTATTATTGCATGTATATAGATCTGAAAGATCAAGTTGAGGTAATGAAGGATAATCTTGCATTATAAAGATACCAAAATATAGTTACCAAAATGGATTATAAAGTTTGACAAAACTGAAGAACAATTTGAATATTACCTTGATTTAAGTTCTGATGCTTCCTTGAAGTTAACATTGTACTTAATACGGGTGCAGAACTTACAATTTTGAACTTGAACCTTATCTATATTTAAAAATATAGTGTATGTGAGAGTAACATGGAATAAGTAGTACTAACTACTTTGTAAAAGTAATAACAAAATTTTATCTTGAAAAGTTTTGACTTTCGTAAATTCTATACTTACAGCAGCATGTTGTACTTATCCACTTGAAAGAAATACATTCAGTTCATCTACATAAATACCAAACAAAGTACATACTATTCGAAACCTAAAGATTCAATAAATGTTATGTGAAATCATTATTTGAATAGAAATATAAAAGGAATGTAGTATAGTATAGATATAGAATACCTATCAGCTTCTATTGCTATGACATTTAATTTTGTTGTCTTTCCATCAACTTGCAATTCTCTTTCAGTCCCCACTCTGACCAGTAATCCAAAGATATCTAAAATACCATTCATAAATGTTATATCATATACTTTAACAATAAATGTTTTAAAAAAAATATGAATGGTAGAAGAACTAAAAATATTAACTTACCAACTAAATAATCAGTATCAAATCCAGTGGTTGTCAATAAGGACAAAGGTGTGTATTATGATTTCATATCAGGAACCAAGTTAACATTAAGCAAAGAAACTTTTGTACCAAACTGGAAATTTATCTTATAAGGGTGGTGTATAGTTCTGTATATTCCAGAATTCGGAGCCACACTGAAATTTTGTATGGCATAAACATGGCCTTCAGAAATATCATTCTGAAATTTGTAAATTAGAGTACGTCTAATTGAAGCATGTATTTTAGAACCCTGAAACAGATCAATAGAAGATATATAAATATAACTATAAATATGTTTAACATACATATATTTTATTCATTCGAATTTGTAAACTAAAGTACGTCTAATGGAAGCATGTCAAGAATTACATGAATAATAACCTCTTTGTCTTGAATAACCAACTCCATGGAAAAAGGACACCTCTGTTTACTGAAATCAGGAACAAACCATGAACAAATGACCCTAACGATGATATTCCAGTTTTCCTTCTATGGAGTTACTTCGCTTATGTTCTGGCTTTGGTTTGGAACTTCATAGAGAGACATGTTGAACTCACAACAACAATACTGAAAAATGAGAAGTAAAAAAGTCAGTATTAGATTCGTGGCATATTTATACTCACATAGAGAAAATAGGAACTAATAAGACAAAAATGTAATTCATACAACTAAAAAAAATAGAACTAAATAAAAGGTTCAAAGCACCTATAGAAGAATATATTTTTGATTGGTCAAAGGAGAGTAAAAGAAGTGTAAGGATTAATCAAAACATGGATATGACAATTTTTGAAAAAATAAAGGTTCAGATGTTAGTCGCTGATAAAATTTGAAATGGTAGAAGAAAGCAAAAAGTACAAAATATTCAAATAAGGACTCTTCAAACATGGAGTAGTAACCTTTTGAGAAATTGATAACCATACGCTGATAACCATATGCCAATATATATTGGTGAAAACTGCAAAAAACAGTTATTGATGTCAGAAGAAATTAAATAATCATATTGATTTATTCACAGGTTTCATAGAAAAGGAAAATGAATAGAAAAGCATTCTGATGAAGATGAAGCATGAAACAAATTACTTTAAAGTGTCTACATAAATTGTTGGCATGATGCATTGAGCAGTGAACCATTAATTGAATCAATAATGTGGAAAGAATGAAAATCTGCAAATACATACTAGTGTATAAAGCATTCACGAAAGAAGAAATGTAGAAAAAAGTTATAGCAAACTCTAATTACTTAGACGAAAACTCAGAACTGCAAAGCTCATTTCCTTTCTTCTGTATAGCAAAACTATTATATTTGTATATAAAAACAAATGAAGTACATACCTTTGATGACTGGAAACGTTAATGGCTTGTAAGAATCCATTAATGGCTGTGAAACGTGGTCTGGATGAATAATTCTACAAAAAGTCAAAAAAAAGTGTGGTGTACAAAAGACCTAGAAACTTCGAGGAGAAGCAACTGTGTTGGATTATTTAAGTTAATAACGTTAAATATTTTAATAAAAAATAATATAAATCGTACAATTAAATATGTAATGAAATGACGGATGGTTACAGCAAGAAAAATCTCGTGGAAGGTGGAAGATACACAAAGATAATCAAGCATTGGAAAATGTCATATCAATTGACATTGAAAAACCATATTTGAAAAGTTTTTGAAATATTTAGAAATTAAAATAAGTATTATAAGGGATGTGTATGAAAAATCTTCTGGAAAGTGTTATATTTAAATTAATATAATAAATTTTAAAAATGCAGAGAGATGATATGACATTTTTGTGTCTGACAGTAATTAAATGCCAAATATTTTCGTATATGGAAGAAGATATGGAGCAGTTAACATTAAATAACTTTGCAAAAGTTGAAAATACAAATAGTTAAACATATACATATATATAATATAATAATAAACCATAATAATTGATACAAAAATTACAGATTATGAATCTGTTAAGTAATATTGTTTATCGATTCTTCATAGGCGATAATAATAATCATTTATATTAAGAAGAACATTGACATCCTTGCTTGCTTGTTCACCGTCAACCTAAAAAAGAATTAAATCTTTTGCCTCCAGTCCATGAACTTCACAAAATCGTTTCCATCCACTTCCTATCTTCACTAATCTAGCTCTAATCAACAACTTGCATTCAACTCGTGCCTTTGGACCGTAAAGCACAATGTCTGAGAGCTGACTGTTGCGAAAATATTTACGTAAGTCTGAATTTAAATCCTGCAAATAAAAAATAGAAGAAATAATATAAAAAAGAAATGATTTTTGATGTGTCAAAGTTAAAAAGAATACATGAAGTTTTGTGTACAGATTCTAAAAATTGAACAAAAGAAAGAAAAAAAATCACCAAAAAGCTTGCTTTGCAGTTGTACTTAGAAAGCTGGAACTCAAAATGAATTAACTTGGACCTTATCAGAGGAGCATTTGTTCAAACATGACTTAGGAATTTATGGACAGTTGATTCTGAACAGTGATCGTAAAAGTGTATTTCAAAAGCAAAATTTCCAGTATGCCTTAAATAACATAGTTTGGGTGGTTTTACTTGATAAAACTTTCTTATATCAACCCAACCATAAGTAATTCGCGGACCATAAGTATTCATGTTGAAGGTAATATGGTGAACATTACCATTGTTATCAGAAATAGTCCAACGTGGCCCCAGTTCATGGCCTAATTGAATGACAAACAATCGGTTGACGAACGCAAAATCCTTGTAAATAAAAGCAATATAAAAAAGAAATATTAGTTAACGAAAATCAGAGAACAATAATGGTAAATAATCTATAAGAAGCAAGTTCAGAAAAACCTGGTCTTCGATGAAAATAGTAAAGAATCCACCCTTCCACTTTGAGGCAAGTATGGATTGTTCACCAAGGATGCATTGCTTAGTGGTCATCTGTTAAATTGGTAAGATAGGTTTTTTTTTTGGCAAAAAAAAACCAAACTCTAAAAATGTAGAAGAAATTGTTGAAGATGATGAACAAAACAGATTATAAAAACGTCTGGTTAAAAAAATGAAAGAAAGATGATGAACAAAACCGATTATAAAAATGTCTGGTTAGAAAAATGAAAGAAAGATGATGAACAGAACCGATTATAAAAACGTCTGGTTATAAAAACATGCATAGGTTTTGTTAATTGGAAAGAAATGGTTAAAAACACGAGTCTTTTAAAATGAAAGAAAGATGGCGAGAAGATATAGCAGATGAAGAGAAGTATAGTTCATAAAAGGGTGTTGTTCATACAAATTGAAGAGTTTAACAGTGATACCTTTCTGTAATGGATAAGAAGTTCTTGAAATCGTAGTGTATGGCTGGTAATCGCAGTGTATGGGTGTTAATGTGAAGCAGAGAAGATAAGTTCAAATTTAGAGATGTATATGACTTCTGAAATGTGAATTGGAGTAATCGTGAAAAAACTATTAAGTATAGCAGTTGAAGAGTCTGCACAATGAGAAAGGTATGGTGGTGCAACAGACAGTGCAATCATCATTCTCGTGAGAAGTGAAAAACATAATGACAAAAAACTTAAACGTCTCTTGGAATCGGAAATCGTAATTAATTTAATGATCTGAATCCGTTCAAATAATGAATAAGTGTGGGAGATGATGGAGCAGTTTAATCATCATTATCTCGAGCAGTGCAAAAATTAATGCGGGAAATACTAATAGACACGTTGATTTTAAATTAATTAAAAGAATTATTTTTACTCCATGGAATATAGAATGTTTGGTAAAACGAAGAGGGCTGCAGTGAGTCGTGTTAATGATACATTGTGATTTCCAATGCGTTACAATGTTTCATACTTCTCTAATATATTAAAAATTAAAGATTTAAAGATTTTTATACAATGATCTTGGAATGCGAATGTTTTAAAACTTTATAATTAATATTTACGTTAAATGGTTCTCTGCAAAGAAATTAATGACTAATATCTAATGACAATTAATTTGAATGAATTTATTTATCTAATTAACAATAATTAATACTTTCTTAAAAGTTCTGATTTTTAAATGTATTAGATTTATTTGATAAACATATAATAGTGTTTAATCTATTTGATAAAAAACTTAAAAATTATAATAATTACGTTTAAAAAACTCGTCAACATAAAACGAAAAAAAACAATTAACTTCATACACAATAAATCTTTAAAAGCAAACATAGATAGTAATATATATAATAAGTGCATACAAAATATAAGTCCACTTCAAATCTTCTTATATATTCATATATATATATATATATATATATATATATAAGATTAACAAAAATAAAATACAAAATGTTAAAATTTAAAACCAAATTAATGGATACAGAACTTTGATATGGATGCTTGTTCTGTCACCTTCAACTTCAAAAAACAGCTCACAATGATCCTCTGCAGAAAGTTGTTGAAGATTACAACTTTTTTTCCAGCCAGTTCCAATCTTAACAGAATTACGTCTTATGATCAATTTACATTCAACTTCTCCCCTTGGTCTGTGTAGAACAACAGATCTAAGTCCACTGTTTTTAAAATAACTAGCAAATTCTTTTTTCAAATATTGCAAAAAAAAGGATAAAAGATCTTACTTATTAAGAAGCCATGTAAATAAATAAAAAAAAAATTAAAACTAACCAAGTGGCTGGCTTGACAATAGTATGTGGATAGTTCAACTTCAAAATGAATTAAGTTTGACATATGTAGAGGACGACGGATGGAAAGAGTGTTGAAGAAGTTGGCTTTCAATGTTGAGTCGCAAGCACGTTTAGAGACGTGGAGTTGGAAAGAAGAATTTTCGAAATATTTGAAGACAATCAATTTGTCAGATTGATCTGCATAAAAAGATATTAAATCATTCCAGCCTTGGGTGATCATTGGAGTGTGAATATTCATGTTGTATGTAACATTATGAACATTCCTATCGTAATCAACAATGGTCCACTGTGAACCAAGGTCCTTCCAATTACGTATTATGAAGAGCCGGTCGACGTGTCCAAAATCCTTCAAAGATAAGGAAGTTTAGAATAAAGAAATACAAATAAAGAATATAAAGGAATGTGAAGGAATAAAAATAATACCTGGTCTTTCAACAACATAGTAATGAATCTGCCAAGCATTTTGCCAGAAAGTATGGATTGTGGTGTGGGCACGGATTCCATTGTTTGAGAACAGAGTGGGGATGAAGAATAATTTTAAGAGAAGAAAATGGGTCACAAAAGAGAAATAAGATTTGTCACTTTGTAGTTGCCAATATATAGAAAGAGAAAAGGAAAAGTCATTACTATTGGAAGAGTTCGTACTTACTGGACAACGTGCATCATAATTAATGCAATTACTTGTGAATATAAAAGTGAATAAAAAGTACGAATTAAAATAATATGGTTGAAATAATAAAATAAATAAATAAATAATTAAAGATTTGTGAACTGATTTTTTTACATAAAATCAAATATCTAAAAATATTTCAGATGTCGTAAAAAACGGAAAGTAGCCATGAGAAGAGAATACAAAGATTTGTGAACATGTTAAACAAAGAATCGAAAAACATTAAAAATAAGAACAAATAACGACATGAACAAAGCTGAGATGTAGTCATAATGTTATTATAAAGTTCATTTATGCAACAACAAATAATGAGTTCTTTGTTTTTAAAAAAGATGTCAGTCTTTGAACATGTAATTTCAAGCCTGTAAACAACAAAAACCAACAACGAACGAAAGAATCACTTAGAGCAAACTAAATACAGAAACAAAATTTACCTGTTTCCTTCACAAAGATGAATGTATTCATAAACTTTAAATAACACTTCATTTTTGTAGCGACAAAGACTGAGTTCTTTGTTCTTTAAAACACTTGCATGGTTGTACTCTTCATTTCAAGCATTTAAACACTTGAAACACAAGATCAAGGCAAGAATCAGTTAGATCTCAGTACAACCATAACTGTTCGCTTGAGAAAGAGAAAAAAAATAAGATGTCGACAAAAGAAACATAAGATGAACGGAAATTCTCATATGCATGTATTTGTAGTCTTCAGTTCAAGCCTGTAAACAAAAGAAACATAAGATGAACGGAACATCAAAGTAAATATAAAAAGAAAAATACCTGTTTGATAGAGAAAGCTAAAAAAAATATAAAGCTCGACCAATACTCGGTTTTTTGTGGTTTAAAACAGATGGATGTGGTTGTACACTTCATTTAAAGCAGTTAAACACCTGAAACATAAGATCAAGGCAAGACTCACTTAGATATCAGTAAATATAAAAAGAACCATACATGTTTGCTTGAGAAAGCCAACAAAAATAAGATGTCGAGAAAAGAAACATAAGATGAACGAAAAATCTCATATGCATGTGTTTCTACTCTTCAGTTCAAGCCTGTAAACAAAAGAAACATAAGATGAACAGAACATCAAAGTAAATATAAAAAGAAAAATACCTGTTTGATAGAGAAAGCTAAAAAAAATATAAAGCTCGACCAATACTCAGTTTTTTGCGGTTTAAAATAGATGGATGTGGTTGTGCTCTCCATTTAAAGCAGTTAAACACCTGAAACATAAGATCAAGGCAAGAGTCACTTAGATCTTAGTAAATATAAAAAGAACCATACATGTTCGCTTAAGAAAGCCAACAAAAATAAGATGTCGACAAAAAGAAACATAAGATGAACGAAAGATCTCAGATGCATGTGTTTCTACTCTTCAGTTCAAGCCTGTAAACAAAAGAAACATAAGATGAACGAAACATCAAAGTAAATATAAAAAGAAAAATAAATGTTTGATTGAGAAAGCTAAAAAAAATATAAAGCTCGACCAATACTTGATTTTTTGCGGTTTAAAATAGATGGATGTGGTTGTACTCTTCATTTCAAGCATTTAAACACCTGAAACATAAGATCAAGGCAAGAATCACTTAGATCTCAGTAAATATAAAAAGAACCATACTTGTTCGCTTGAGAAAGCAAAAAAAAATAAGATGTCGACAAAAGAAACATAAGATGAACGGAAAATGTCAGGTGCATGTGTTTGTACTCTTCAGTTGAAGCCTGTAAACAAAAGAAACTTAAGATGAACGGAACATCAAAGTAAATATAAAAAGAGAAGAAGATGTTAGAGAAGAAGCTAAAAAAGACAGAGAAACCCTAAAGACAGAGAAGAAGATGAACAGTTTAGGATGTCTGTGAGTGAGAAAGAAGTGAGAAGGCGGAGGTAGAGAGACAGAGAAAGAGAGAGAAAGAAGTGAGAAGGCGGAGGTAGAGAGACAGAGAAAGAGAGAGAAAGAAGTGAGAAGGCGGAGGTAGAGAGATAGAGAAAGAGAGAGAAAGAAGTGAGAAGGCAGAAGGTGAGAAGACAGAGAAAGAGAGAGAAAGAAGTTTCAATTAAAATATTAGGTATCTACGAAAGAGGGAGAGGAGCGGACGATGAGAACTACAAAAGAGAGAGATTAATTTGTTTTTCAATTTTTTTTCTAGGTTCAAAATTTTGAGAGTTTGACACATCAGCGTTTATTCCTTTTGTAGATAAAAAAAATAAAAAGAGAAGTAGGTCATATATATTATTTAATTGAAAAACTTTCATTTTGTTAGTTCAAAATTGTATATAGTATTAGATTTTATTACTCTTTTAATATTTGTAATAGTTAATTAATTAATTTATTTAAATTTTATTGGTAAAAATATCTTTAATTATAAAAAAAAATTTTGCAAATTTTATTTCTTTTATAATATAAAATATTGTTGCCCATTCATATAAATTCTATTGATGAAAATAAGTTTAATTATACGAAAGCATTTAATCACTAACTATTATATTTTTCTTTTTAATTTTTGTGTTAATTAATTGATTTGTTTAAATTTTACCCATAAAAATAATTTTAAATATTGAAAAACATTTATCTCAAAATTCCTTATTTTATAATATAACTAGTATAAGACCCGTGGCTACGCACGGGTCGTTTTTTTGTTGTTTTTTTTATTTGGATTAATTTTTTTAAAATAAATTATTTGTTTATATAATTATAATTTATTATAATATAATTATTGTTATATTAATATTAATAATAGATTATGCTAATAATATTATTAATAATAATGATAAGATTAAAAAATAATAATCAAATATGAATTTGTTTGTTTTATTTCATAAAACTCACTAATTGATTAGTAATGTGTAATAAAATAATATTGTTATATTGTTAAAATTTACAATTATAATTTTGAGTTATATATTATATTAAAATAAAATATACATGCAAAGTCGTTGTTAAAATACAATGTAGGTAGATTATGTAATATGGTCCTGTAAAAAATAAGTACATGATATTTGTTAAAATGTTAAAATAAAAACACATGTAGAAATAAATAGATGTATATTATATTAAAATTAAATGTGTATCCATTGTTGTTAAAATAGAATGTAGGCATATTGTGTATTATGGTCTCGTATATAATAAATACATCATAAAATTGATGTTAAGAAAGTAGCTGTCAAATACAAAGTTTAAGTTAAATTCAGAGTAGCGACTTATAAAAATACTTAAACTAATAATAATAATAATAATAATAATAATAATAATGTTAACGTGTGTATTGATCCTTGTTGGTTTTAGTTGGTTTGTATAAATGATATATTTTTATAATTTTAGTTGGTTTTGGTTGGGATGGGACATATATGTACATCCTCGTAACCATTCCCATGACTAATTGAAAATATCGGAGATTCTTCATACCTATACTCAATTAATGCGAAGATTTTCCGTCAAAATAGAAACAGGTTCAAGCAATTCCCATGGAACAGGTTTATTTGTCATTCCTAACTTGTAGTTAAATTTCAAATAGAATTAACTTTAAAATAATTTATAAATTTAAAAAATTAATATGTATTTACAAAATTTAAAAGTAAGCTCTCTAGAAAATACAAAATAATAGAACGTACAAAAATATAAAATAACCATGAATGGACCATGTCAAAATACGTGAAATAAACCCATTAATACTAAGGCTACGAAAAGAAAAGAAAAAGCATAAAGAGCAGAATGTCCAAATATAAATCTTGCAAAACTGTAAATAGTTCTTATTATGATTTTGCATTTTTGGAAAGGAATTTTGGAAGGCTATTTGCGTAGGGAAACATGTTTATCAAATTATTTTAGAGTCCTGTTTGCAAAATCTAATAATAAAATTAATCTACTTAATTTTGATGAATTGGATAATTGAATCTTAAAAAATATTAAAAGCAACGAAAAAATAATCGGTAGAAGTTTATTTTTATCGTTATATTATTTATATTACATGAGAGAAATATAAAAGAGTCAATTTTAAACATAACTATAATCTTAAATATAATTTTACTCAA
>Ga0214542_1008291_pt1 | contig 17313 bp, 8 predicted proteins | sample CNSS1metaG_FD_160096 | JGI IMG/M metagenome (GOLD analysis project Ga0214542, IMG submission 160096) | Root nodule microbial communities from cowpea collected in UCLA plant growth center, Los Angeles, California, USA - CNSS1 | ecosystem: Host-associated > Plants > Roots > Nodule | place: USA... | reverse complement strand
AAAAAAAAAATATAGATATATATATATATATATATATATATATATATATATATATATATATATATATATATATATATATATATATATATATTCGTTAAACTTGTTTCGATATGCATTCCTGATTTAGTTTCATTTAAAATACTATATGTATATACATAAAATGTTATGACCTTGAATTTACTTTTTTATAATTTTTGCTATGTGTAATGTTTACACAATATATGAAATATTAGTTACTTCAATGTACAACCTTAAATATTTCTTTAATTTAAATTACATAAAATGTTAAAAATAACTCAATAAATATATTAATAACATTGTAATAATTAGAATGAATATATAATATATTTTCATTTACTTTTTTATATTAACTCAAACTAATAAATTAATAATTCTATAAGTAATAATTGAAACAAGTGATAATAAGTAAAAACAAAATAATATAAAATTCAAGAAACAACAATGAAAGAAGATTAAATAAGCTTCACGCTAAAATTAACCTCAAATAACTTATGACTTATATTTTATAAACTCTTAAAAATAAATTATTTTGAAATACTATATCGAAATATGTTGTGTGATTAAACTACAATGAACCATGGTTAATTTATCATTGATGGTATTTTTGAAAAGTTGAAGTACATGCCAAAGAATGAATCCACTCTTATAATACATTTATTAATGTTCAGAAAATTGAATTGATTTGTTAAACAAAATTTATGAAATAGATATTGTAGTAATTATGATAAATTATGATGTACAAATATGATATGTGTATCAAATATATATACGCTGGTACAGTTATTTTGAAGATAATTGAAAATAATATAATATAATGCCTGATATATATACATATTAAAAAAATACAAAAAAGTTATTAAAAACATGATAAATATATAATTATTGTTTTGTTAATCCAAATTCAAATCAAATATATTAAACATTTTTAACATAAAATTTTATAAATTATCGTTATTATAAAAATATTGATTTACATATTAGATACTTAATTGGTAAGTATTTATAAAGTATTTCAAAATATCAAATACGGGTACGTGAGATTAATCAACACATCATAAATAAATGATAAATAAAGAAGCTAAATAGAAATTACTAGATCATAATTGAATGTTCAAATAAAAAGAAAAATGAACATTACACTTTTTTAATGTAGTCAAATTAAACTAACTAATTTTAATCTTAAACATTACTAAAATTTACAATTCTCATTTATTAGAACATGAAAAAATTTTAATTGCTGCCAAAAGAACATCCTACTGATGTACTTCCTTTTCGTCTTTTTGGCAGTGTTTTTATAGCAAACAACACATTATTTACAAGTCATAGATTTTAGATTATAGCAAACAACACACAGTGTTTTTATAGAAACAAGTTAATCTAAACATGCATTTTATATATTATCTATTTGATGTTTATATTTTTTTCACATATTTTTTCAGATGGCTTTTCTCCCCGGGCTTTTGAGCTGAACATCACAACTATTTCAGCCTCTGGAGGAGTTAAGCAATTAACAAGAATGTTTGTCAGTACACCAAGTGTTTGTGATAAGATCCCTGTCATGTGGTGAGAGATTGCAGACAACACTATGATGTTGCAAGTGTAATCCAATAATTTTCCAGGCATAAACTATTTGGAGTGCCAATAATCCGTGACCAAGCCCATTCTTTCTCCTCTGCAAGTTGTAATTCTGCTAACTGCCATAAGTCATGATGTTAGCTATATAACTGTTTAGCAATAAATTTCAGCACAATACCAAAACACCTTTTCAGTATCTTTGCTTGTGAGAAAGTTTGAATTGGCAGGTTTCAAAAGGGCATCACAAATGCCAAAATGGGTGGAATTCATTCAGTCCAGGTATCTTGTATGATGGTGCAAGTTTTCAAGCTAGATATAGTATTATATATTATGGCTCATGCCTTGTAGTGAAAAGTTACAGCAGACAATATAAAAAAGGTTTGACAAATGGGAACTAAAAACGCACAGAACCTGAATCTTTATAACATCCATCCTTCAAGTTTTTCTTTCTAAATAGTTATTCTTTTTAAAGAATGGATGATATATGTGATTATATACTTATAATAAGAGTTTTCCATCAGATAATTGGAATCTCAGTGTGATAAGATTCTTACCCTGCCATCTCTGAGCTCAAATATGACAGAACCTTCAGAAAATGGAATTGGTCTTGTGGATGCCACCTGTGTTGTATAAGATTCAAAGTCAATTCTATGTTATTGTTTGCTCCTTATTTTTTTTGTATTTCAAAGTACAATGATGTCAATTTTAACCAACCAGTAACTATAGACTAACTTTTACCTTAGGTTCACAATTTAAGCTGAGGTCAACAAGGTTATCATTGTCCTTGTTCAAGCCAGATGCACAATTTCCATCAATCTGATCTGGTTTCTCCTCATTGAATCTTCCACTATGTGCTTCAGCAATTTTATTTTCCACATTGGGGAAACCACAATCCTTCCACTTCCATGCACTGTTGTCCATGTATCTCAGGTATACTTTTCCATCTGAGCCTATCAAAAGTAGTTGACTGCCTTCAAAGCTAGGACCAGGTGAACCAACCAGTGTAACACCTTTATAAGGTGTGCCATGTTCTACCCAGTTCCATCCATACCAAGTATTCCACTGGTACTCAACAAGGCCACCTTCTCTTGAAAGCATGAAGAGAGAACCTGAGAGTGATTTTGTTGACGGTCTTATGACTGTTCCAGGAAACTGGGAGAGAATCAAATGTTGAGACTGATAATGCTCATGCCACAGTTCAGTCACTTTGTTATACTGATATAGGCGACCATTTCTTCCAGTGACAAAGACTATATTTTCCCTGAACGATTCCTGGTCAACTATACTCGCAACTTTCACATTTTGAGGATTTTTGCAATCTTTCCATTTAAACCTCCTCATGTACACCTGGGTAAACATGTAAATTTTTACTTCATATCTAGCTAGTGTAGCAGAATTTGACGTCTAAAGAGTTTATTCCCTGAAAATATTAATGTTTAATCCATGTGTGTTGTAAATAAGACTTTAGTTTGACTGCTTTTAATTAATTCATTTCGCTACTTACTTTGTTTTTGTGACGTCGCAAACTTGTGGAAAGACACAAGTTCTTAACGGTTCAAAGGGCAGAGTTACCAATGTTTAAGACACAAACTGCAGAAAATATGGAAGTACAAACATACTTTTGTTAAGAGGCTTACAATCATTGATGTCTTTCTACCTAACATCTTAACCTTTTTGAAGTGTCATTCCATCACACTTCAAACATTTTTTGTCAAGGCTTGTCTCTTAAGTATTCTAACTTCTAAGCAATTAAAAAGTGGATAGGTTGCACCTATATTATCATCTTGTACCTTATGCTTTAGTTTGAGAAAATTGTGTTACTGTTTACCTACCATGAACTGCAGTAATCTTCCATTTTTGCTCACGAAGAAGATTGAATCTTCAGTTGTAGCCCTCCTTGCTTTACCTGGTAGTGTATCCCATGGTTGGCCTCCAATAATGTGTCTCCCCTTCCTCAAAGCAGTGCAATTTTTCCATGCTATGTCGTTATCACTCCATTCTCTAAGGAACAAACTCCCAAATGTATCAACCATAAACAAACTTCCATTATAGCTCCCCACAATACCTCTCATAGCTGAGGAGCTATCATGCTTCAACCATACCCATACATTCTCAATACAAACGTATTCAAAAACCAAACCATCATTGTTTATTAAGAAGAATGACTTGCCTTCATACAACAGTCTCAAACGGAAGTTACTACTAGTCCAGTCATCTGGTAGATTGTATTCTTCTGAAGATTTATTCACTTCACCACCTGTGCCTACAGACAAGTAATAACTCTGTGCTTGGCTTTGTTTTCTCCTACCTGTTACTGAACTTGTTCCTGAATCATTTGACTCATCTTTTGTGCCTATCATACAATTTCTGGGGCCACGTTCTTCTGTACAATATTCTGCATTCCATCCTTCACTCTCTGGCACATCTAATACAGTCCAAATATATTTCATTGATGCTTTCCTTCGAGAGTTTTGTGGTGCAGATGGTCCTGAACTTTCACCACCTATTCCTGCTAGATGCAGTTCTCCAAGTCTACCATCATCTAGTGCATACAGTATCCTCCCAACTTGTAATGGTAATCCAGGTATACCTCTTGCTGCTTTAGCATGTGAGGGATGCTCATGACTTCCCCATGCTTCTGGAAACTGATTATTATGAACACTGCCTGTTTTCATGTGAAAATCAATGTCTAGAATGTAGTATTCAGATAGAAAACTGTTGTTGGAACAGCAATAGTTTGAGTCTTTCACTGATAGTATTCTATGTCTTACATTATTCTGCATATGTGGCTTCAATGAAAAAATATATCTAGCAATTCTTATGAGTAGGAATTGTCACAAGTGTTCACCGATGTTGAAATAATGAATCTAATCCACAAATAATCTTCTTAAGCTGCAACAATCTTTCAGGCTCTTGACAGATTATGAATTTGATTACATAACAGTTAACCATCAATTGATTACTCTTGGTTCCTAATTATCAAACAGCTAAAGTGAGGTAAACTATGCAAGAGATACAAGCAAAGATAGCTGGGAATGACAATTGTCTCTTATTTACTTCCTAAGTATAGGGATCAAATTTCAGATGGATGATAGGTTTTGGTGATGGTGATTACTATTCCAATTGTTTACTTAGTTGTTACTGGTGAAAATCAGAACATTATGTCTCACAAACTCCTCTGTGTATTGATAGATAAAGAATGAAACTGAAAAATCCCAAATAATAAAGTTCATATTTAGTGAAATCAAGGTGTTAATGTAATCATAGAAGTAAATATCAATCATGGATAAAAGTTAAACAGATTTAGAACAATTGGATGACTGACCTAATTGTTTTGGCATTTGATATTCAAAAACAGATCCAGCTGAAGTAGTAAAAAATAAAGAAATGAATGCTTCACTTGATTCATCTTGCAAAGCTGGTGTAATAGATGTCAAAGTTTGCTGTTCAGGACTTCCATGAACTACCCATTTCCACTTCCTTTGATGTAATCTTCTCTCCACCAAAGTGCCTTCCTGTACAATTATCATTTCTTTCATGGTATCCAAGAGAGACAGGGTTTTTAGATTCTTAAAGGGCCTCATTAAGATGAAATTCTAAATTTTAACAAGATGCTCAGTTGGTTTATGAAGTTAATTGGAACAATGGTTTTACTTGACATAATTAATTTTAGTAAAGCTTATTCTTCTCCTTACGAAGACAATTAACTGGGCATCAACTTGAGAGTTTTCACCAATATCTTCCTGATTACTATTGCACTCATATTCTGATAATGGAAAATATGTTCACAAAATACTTTCTTTAACAGTACCTTGGTTAAAAGAAACAGAGATTCAGAATGATCACCACTTAATCCATTTAAAATGCACCCTTTAGACGGAATCAAAGGTGAAACTTTTGCTGTTTTTTCTTGCCATATATGCTTCCTCCAGGACGGTTTTGATTTTCGATTATACTCAAAAAGATCTCCCGAAGAGCTACATCATCATATCATCAGTTAAACATGTTATACTCCAAAAAGGTGAAAAATGATGTCTGATACTGTTTAAAGACAACACGGTGGTCCATGAAAAGAAGGAAAAGAACAATGCATTTCAACTTTGTTTTCTGTCTTTCTTTACTGTTGTATTTACGAATCAAAGAGTTTCAAGCAACACACATCACCCACCTTATGGTGTATACAGCTTCTCGTGCAGAAGCAACAGCAGCTATTGCTGCAACATTTGCTCCAGCTGGTTGGCCATGATTTGTCCATCTGTTCTATAGATATTGGCAAAATAGGACCGAAATTAGTAATATTTGCTTAGGATTTAACTTATGTACATTTATGTGCTCCGAAACTTGAGTTTTACCTTGGAGACTCGACCACATCAAGTTCTACAAGAGTTCCATTCTTTGTGCAGAAATAACCTCTTCTGTGGACAATGCAACAACACAAACGAGACATTAAGAGCTTGATAGGTTTCAGACTTTAAGTAAGCACCAAATTCAAATACATCCTTGTGTTTTATGTGTTTGATCTCAGAAACTAAAATTTCAATATGTACTCACTGCCCATCATCTGAAACCACACCAGACTTCATTAATGTCAAAGTATTTCTCTCCTGTTCATTATCTGTAATTTGACCAAGTGCAGGTGAGAATTCAACCCAAACTGGTTGTGAAATTTCACCAAGTTGAAAATGCATCTGCTAAAATAAACAAAGTCAGCAGAGAAGTGAATGATTAAAGTGAATAATCAAATCATATTGGTGAGTGATTAAAATTGCTTGCCCAGTTGACAATCTATATGCATGTAGTGTTTAAAATGTATCCTAATAGAAGAGTGGATATATATTCTGAATGAAATATAATTCTGAGAACTGATATATACAACCTGATACAGAGTTCCTGATTCAGATAAAGCAAGAATCATCTGACCGATGATAAAAACTGCCACCGCACGTCCTGCTGATATTGGCAAGTCATGAGGGGCCATCACCCATTCCAATCCATTCCAAAACCTCTCATAGATAGACCCACTTTCACCAGTGATCCACACAGATGTCTCAGACATTTTGGTCAGTGAAACTCTCTTTCTCAGAGGCATCAGAACCACATCCAAGGGCCCCACAACTCCTACTTTATCATCTTTTCTGTCCAGTCTCATCTTTTTGTCATCAAATCCCTGTTCTTGATCCACGCTTTCTTCCCTTGTGTTCACCTTACCACACAAACTATCACCACCAGATATGAGATCACAGGGCAGTTGCACTTCAACCCATCTATCAGCTTCTTCACTGAACTTCCAAAACCTATCTGTTTTCTGTTCAAACCTTCTATTACTCTGCTGAAACAGCTGATAAGGACAGCATGAAGCACAACCCACACCAGTACAAAAGCTCACAGACAAGAGACCCCATAAGCCACATATCAAATGGAACACTGACATGGTGGCATGGGGAGCCAAGCCAGATATCAGAAACTCCAAAAAGTCAGAATTTGTAAGATATTCTAAGGACAAGTTTGGTAGTTGTGTGCCACATGAGGGTTCCCCATATGGGTCATGGATATAAAGGCTTGGATCATCCAATCAAACAGCTCAAATTTATTGGATACATGGTTTTTTCATAGCCTCCCAGTAAAAGGGTATTTCACTATACTAGATATGAATATATTGGTGCAGGGATGAAAAGAAAAGAAAAGAAAGTATTTTGTGGGGTACTATGTAGTAGCAGAGGCGCAGGTATTGATTCTCATCTCATATCATAACTACCTCATATGGCTTCTGTTTATTTTCGTCAACTTTGAAGTTAATTCTTTGATAAAATAACATGAAACAACCTTTTTTCACGCAGCGGTTTAACCACCATGTTTCTTTCTTTCTACATCAAAAAGGGTAAGTTGAGTTCTCATCCATTCCAAGTAGCTGCTTTATCTGACCAACTTGTGATGATTTCCCTCCCTTGATTCTATCATCACACTGATGTTTAAGGGATAGATTTTGATGAAATTGTTTGTTTGTGTTTGTAAAGTAATGCTATTGAGATTCTATGGTCGACTTTTACTATTAGGAAGACTATGAACTCCTCTGGCTCTACCTTGACATAGATGCAGCAACCAACAACTAGCTGAGAAAAATAATATTATGATATATGGTAACTGTCATTGGATCATGAGAACCCTCCAACCGATGGCTCTGATATTCTGTTGCACTTTGACTATGTGATTAGAAAACCTTACAAGTTTCGTATCAGAGGGTTTTCTGAGAGCGATACATTGATGACCTCAGATACCATTAATTTTCTTTTGAAGACATTTAGTGTTGAAAAGGACAATGAACACATCACCATTGGGAAGTGGTTGGCCTAATAAGGCATTACTCACAAACGTACATAATGTACTACTCAGGATTTTACTGCTTGTAACAACACTTTGGCTGTTTAATCTTATTCTATGCTAAGGAGTAATAACATCATAGGACTCTATAAACTTTATTAAAAGACAGTGAAACTGCCGAAGAAGTTGTTCCTGTTGCCTACGCAATTCCATCACTGTCACTGTCACTGTATCAGTTACAAATTAAGATCATGCAGAATAAAATCATTCACTGTAACTTTTATGCTCCAAAAAAATCCAAATTTATGAGTTCTAAATACTTATCGTAAAAATCTAACCTTTTTATTCATATTTATGGAATTTGACACCCTTCACGGCCCCACACCACACGTGATAATCGTTGGTGCCCTTTTTCTTTATACGATAACACGTGCTAATTGTTCATCGTGGGCACATAAGAAACTCCTTCTCTTGTGTGAAAATATGAATACTTTTTCTTTAGCAGGAGATAGTATCTGAAACTTTTATTCAGTGTTTGGTTAATTTCTTCTCACAGATCGTGTCATTTCAGAGTGATTTTCTGTTCTGGTTAAGGAAAACAGATGTTGGTTGAAATTATGAATACTGAGTGTGTTTTGGATAGAAATATTTTTAGACATGATTTTGATAATCCTTCATTGTTATAGTAGTTATAGATATAATTTATTATTGTTATATTCTAAGAAATTTTTGTGTCACGTTAAGGTGAAAATGATTTGTAAATAGTATATCTAGTTTGGATTACTAAAAGAAAACTTTTCATAACTAAATTATTAAATTTTTAGAACAACCAGTTTTATATTTAAACTCGTGAACAATGCAAGTATAAATTTTAAATTTTAAATCACAAATAATGTCAATTTATTATATATATTGAAATTGTATTTATTTTTATTTATTTTTCTCGGTGAATCTCTAAAATAAAAATTAATTAATCATGATTTTCAAAAAGTGTATTTTATCAAATGATAATAGATATATTTAAAAAAAATTATATTATATTTATTTGTAGGGTTAAGTATGTTTTTTAGTCCGTGAATTTTGATCCAAAATTGGAATTCGTCAATGTTCAAAATTTCGATACATTGTGGTTATTGAACTTTAAAAATGAATGAAATGTGTGTCGAACGTTTTTCATGTTAGTATTCTAGGTATTTATACAGTTTGACACATTTCTGATTCAATATCTACATATGACACATTTTCGAGTGAATATATACTATGAGACACATAAAAAGATTAACCTAATTTGGTTAAAATGACTATATTCATTCATTTATTAAGTTTATGGACCAAAATATATTGAAGTTACGGACATGGACGAATTCCAATTTTGAGTCAAAGTTCAATGACTAAAAATATACTTAACCCTTACTTGATTACAATCTATTTTGATTGTGTGAATGAGTTCCAAGTTCTAAAACAGACAATATTTTGGATGAGATAATTGACAGTAACAATATTATCTCAAGAGACTTGAGGTCAAAATATTGATGACGACTATAAAAGCAAAAACTGTTTCAGATCTTGATTAGTGATTTGTTGGTATACTCAATAATTTCATACAACTTAGGAGTAGAAGTTAAAAACAATTTAAATACAATTTTATCTTATAACTCTCTGCACATTTTAAAAACAAAATCAGAAAAAAAATTATAGAATTTAAATACTTACCATTAACTCTAACAATATCGTAATGATAGAGGTCGAAAAATAACCTACTTTAAAATTTTAACAATATTTAGAGTGGGTTATTGTGTCTAAGGTTAAATTTACTCCATTTGTTGCCAGAAAGTATACTCCAATATTATCTTTAAAATTGTGAAACTCAATCACCAAAATTAACTTAAAAAGAACCTAAGTTAGTGTAAAAGGACATAGTTATAGATAACCTATTACTAGGTCGGCCTAGTCAAAATAGTGGTACTTCACTATTAGTCTTTTTCAAGTTTTCATAGATCCTTAAATATACTCACAGCATCAATAAATGTTAACTAACACCACAAATTAGTTTACCAACAATAACATTTAGTCTGTGAAAGTTAGAGATATCTGAATTTTCTATATTAAATTTATCTTTAACGTGAATAAATAAGGACAAATCTACTTTTGATTTTATTTAAAGTAAATCATGATTTGAACCCACTTAATTATTTTTTTCAAGAAACTCACTTAAACTTTAAAACAACGGTGCTGTTGCAACATTCCATAAAGGTGTTGGGCATCTCAATTTTTTTTATATAACACTTCCACTTCCATGATTGTAGCACCTTTTATATATACAACGTTTTTCAATAGTCTATTACTAACTTCTTTCGTAAATAAGTAATTTTTTATTTGTTTGTAAGTTTAAGATTTCAATTATGATTGTTTTTCTCTTCTCTCTCTCTCACAGTTATACCTTGTTTTCTTTAATTATTTTATACAATATATTTGGAAAACAGATCACTTAATTTTCCACGTAGTAGGTAAGATCGAATAGATTACGATTTTATTTTGTGTATTGATTTCAGTATTCAAATCTATGACAGACAACAAAAATTATCATTTGAAGAAATTCAGAAATCATAAAAGTTTGAAAAAAATCGTTTGACACCGTTTAACAACTATTTGACAATTTATATAAAAATAAAATAGTTTTAACAAAAGTTAATTTTTATATTTTTAAAAGAAAAAGAAAGTAAATAATTATGAAAATAATTTCAAATAGTAATAAAAAAAATGATGTAAGTGTTCTAAAAATTTAGATAAGTGGCGAGAAAAAATTGACTAATATTTTGGTTATATAATCAGCAAATACTAAGCTACTTAGATTGACTCGTGACATAGAAATTCAGGAATAATTATGGACAACACAATTTTTATTTATTTATCTTCTGAGAAAAAAAAAAGCCTTTAAATTATGATATCTAAACCTCCAATCATATATATATATATATATATATATATATATATATATATATTTATTTATTTGTGGAAGAGTTTTGGTGATCGCGACTCATGAGCACAAAGATAAAAGACAGCTTTTGCATGCAATTCCATTAATTTTCCCTTGCATCCCATATAAAAAGAAATTTTGTTTTTTCTCTTTCAGGATTTTGAATTATATAATTCAGAAACTAAAAATGGCTTTTGAATAAGTCAAAAATGAATTCCAAAAGTTAAAAAGAAATAAGAAAAAAAAACTTTTGGGTTGTACCGTCTCAGAGTTATTTGACCTCTGAATTACATAACCCATAATTCATTTTTGACTTCCAATTTACGCAGTCCAAAAGTCATTTTCAATTTTCAAAAGTAACTTCTGAATTGTACAGTCCAGAAAGAGTAAAAATAGAATTTTATTTAGATGGAGGTGCAGATAACAATTTATGGAGGTGCGGAAGAAAGTATCAGATAAAACTACTGGGAACAACCCAATTAAGAGTCACTATCTAAAAAGCCCATTGATAATAAATTTGGTTCAATTTATATAAAATGCAAAATACATGTATACAATAATAATAAAATAATTTCTTTTAGTATCCAGAAGAATAGTATTTTATTCACAAATATCAATTGAGAAAATAAGTTTGTTGGTAAATTAAAATAAAATAAAATTGGTATAAGAAAGTGTTTCACTGGGCCCCATATTAGATGCCAAAATATTATAGTCAGAAGTTTAAAACCCCCTTAAACTAAAGTTTTTAGCATTAATGTCTGGTCTATTCTCTATTGGCTTTCCACTTATTTCCTTAATTATGTCCTTTTGTCCACTATTATTGAATTTTATTATCTTAATGAGATATTTTTTTATGATATTCATTAAACAAAATTGTGGTTTGAACCAAGATTTACCATTTGACCCCACACCTTTGATTTTAAGGATAAAAAGTATCATTGATGCTCTTTACTGTAATACTCATCGATCACTAAATGTTAGAAAATGTTAGAGTGAAGTGTTACATAATAGAGTATTTTGCTTAAATTATGAACAAAGAAAATGAGGGGATGATGAGAATACAAAAGAGGTCACAATAGTAGAGAAAGTGATCACAAATTTAACAACAGTCTATTATGTTATCTCAATAGAAGAATATAAAGAATGATGATAAACTTACTATTGATACGCTAAAATGTTTTCTTGTGTTCATAAACAATTCATATGAGAACTAAGATCACAACTTCAATTTTTATTAAAACAATTATCGAAAAAGAGAAAAAGGTTGTTATGGATTGGCATCTATCATCCAATAAGGCCCAAGCTTATATCAATGAAAATGATGTTAAAGTTTATAGAGTAGTTCAGATTAACTTAGCTTTCATTAGATTCGATACAAGAAACCTCTAAAGTCTGAGGTAATTTTAGTTAAAAATTCTATTCAGAATAATACAGTCCATGACTACAAATGTAGGATAAGTTGAAACAGTAACCTTGGAATCTTAATTTCCAAGAACATGTAGCAAAGTATCGATGACAGCAATATAATCACCATTTTTAGTGTAAAAGATGCAGTTCTGCTCCCTATCTGATCATGCACAACTCATTTTTAGTGTTCTAACTAGTAAGAATGACACACCATGCTTAATTATCAATCTCGGAGCAAACTAGGAAAACGCTATAGCAAGAGTTGACGGTTGACACAAATGTGAAGAAAAAAACATTAATCATGCACCAATGAATGGAAGGATGGAAGGATGGATGAATTGTGATTGGAATGAATATGAGTAGTATAATGGTTAGGGAAAGAAAAAAGGAATTTCCTCTCTTGTCATGTCCACTCTAATTTGAAAACATGTGTTATGCTTTCATTACGTGTGTAATGTGTAGATAAGATGTATTTTAAGCAGCCTAAAATATTATCATTTCTATAGGAGAAAAAGGTATATACAGAAGAATTTCCTGAACTCTAACCATTCCGATTATCTTCATAAAGTATGAAGAAAACCACAACTGCAGAGAAAAATTGATTTTATTACCTATCTATCTATATCAATCCCTTGCCTTCTTCATTCTTCTTATTAGAGATTCTATTGAAGCTTGGATTCTACTTCCTTCTGTTTGCATCACTGCTTGAGACACCTCCTGAAGATGCTGAATCCCACGACCCAAACTGGCAATAGATGGGGCGGCAGGGAGAGACTCAACAGCACACTCAATCCCATCACCGTACAAAAGCAAGCCTCCACAAGTTCCAATACTGCCTGCAAATGTGGCCCAAGGCAAGAACCCAACAGGACGCACCTTTCGCTTCCTCATTATTTCATAGAAAGCCGTTCTCATGACTGAAATACTGGTTTTTTCAGCAGAAGCTATAACACTGTGAGTAACAACTCGAATCTTTTCAGCAGATAATGCTGTCTTCATGATACCGGAGGTTTTGGCTCCAGAAGTTGCAAAACCTGGAACCACAACTTTTGATTGGCCAAAGGCAAAAGCCAGGACTTTCTGCATCTGGCTGAGACCAATTTTAAACGAAGTTGGAATTTTGAAAGTAACTACCTTCACCAGCGTTGATGCTGGGACTACTTTGGTCAGCGATGAAGCTCCTAAAACTGCTGTCGCTCCAGCCCCTACTGCCACCATAGGCTTATCTGTTAACAACCGCTTCTTGTCACTGTGATTCAACATCACCCCTTTACCTTCAGAGTTTGTGATCAGTTCCCCTACCAGGTCCTTGACTTCAACAGGAAGAGGAGTATCCCAGTGTTTCCTGAGTCCAGCCAAGGCACTAGCATCTACCACTGCCACAATGGTCTTAAACTTATCACTCTGGCTCCGAATCGCCTGTGCCAAGAGTGCATGCGACTTGTCATCAACCGGAAGCTCCGAGAACTCAACCTTATCTGACTTAGCCGCACTTTTCAACCCCTTATTATTCAGAGCAATTCTTAGCACTTCAGCAGCAATTCGGAAAGTATAGACCTCAGAAACAGTTCTCTTGTCAAGAACCTCTCCTCTATTCACATCCAACAACATCTTCTGCACATGAGCCAGGGCCTTCCCAAGCGACGGAAGATCACGAAATATACTACACAAATCCTCAAGCAAAGGGTAAATAGACCTGGCAAAACCCGGGGTCTCATAACTAGTTAATGGCTGAATTTCTTCATCACCCCCCTCCAAAACAGAACTACCATTAACACTACTAAGCAAAAGCGGATCCAAATAACCAGACATAGCCTTAACCAGCATCCTCCTAAGTTCCTCATCAAGAGAAAATCTCTTCAGAGCCGAAGGAGCCCAAGAAGCAGCATGCTTCTGAGGAACCAAGCTATTAACAAAACCTCGAAAATTACTCCCCCTATCAACTCCACCCCCAGAATTGCTATCATTATCACTATTATTATCCCTATTATTACTATTACTATTACTATTACCCCAACAAGAAGGAGACTCTATAACAAGAAAAGACGAACCAACATCCTCAGAAGCCCTCTTGGCAGCCAACAAGGGGCCATGGAAACTGGTCCCGAAAATCTCCCTCAGCACAAAGTTACCTGCAACATTCTCGTACATGTCCCTATCAATTTTATCAAGAAAACAACGTTTGATTACCCCAAAAGACGAAGTCGGTAACGGAACAGAGGACTCTTCAGACTGAAGCTGGTAGAAGGGGGAAACCCCAGCCTGCACCAAAACGGCGTCGGGTTTGATCTCCCTGATAAGGCATTCGGCATCGGAGACTGATCGCTCCGACAAATTCAAAGCAGAGAGAATGTAAACAACCGATTGGTTTTGCGAATCACGCACCGCATACACGAATTGCTTCGTCTGTTCGGGGATGCTCAGTTTCTTCACCAGTTCCTTCGATTCTCTCAGCTCGTCCACTCGGAATGGCCACAGGTTTTGCAGATTCCAAAACCATTCAATCCCCATTCTGAGAACCTAGAACGATTCTCGAACGAAGAAGGTGGATTCAGCGTATGATTAAAATCGATTACTATGATTTCTTTTCGCAACAAAATTCAGAGTTTCGTTTGACTGGGGAGGTTTTGTTCAAATCACAATACAAACTCTACATATAATTTTTAGTTATAGTTTAAACATTATTTTATACTAATAGACTGTGTTTATATTTTATTTATTTATATATATATTTATTTATTTATTCATGACGTTTATAATTTCAATAATTTTTATACTTTCTGCTATGTATTTTTTTTAACGCACTAATTATTACTATTATTGATTTTAAAATTATGCATTATTTAGAAGAGATGCTACAAAATAAAATTTTACATGAAAAAGATATTACGCAAAAAAAGTTGAAAAAAATAACGAAGTAATTATATATTTCACATTTTTAGAAATAAATTATTTTTTAGGAAAAGCTATTAGAAATTACAACGTTAAACCATTATTGGAGTTTTATCTCAAAATTTATTCATCCTACTACTATCATTAAGTTTATTTCACAGTTTTCTTATGTGAACAAATTTTACACACGATACTTATTATAAACTTTATTGAATAACAAAAATTTAATATTTAAATTATTCAGGCTAACAGCAATAAAAAATAATATATATATATATATATATATATATATATATATATAAACATTAATACCCCTTAAATTTATTAACAATAACAACTAAATATCCCTTAACAACCATTACAACTTAGTAATATATAGCGAACAAAGAATTTAAATACGATAAATAACAAACTTTTATTTTACACTATTTTCTTAAATAAGTACATCATAATCAAACATATTAACTTCTTAATTTAAAATACAACATAATTGATTTATTATAAGAAAAAAAATAACAATTACGTTATACAATAATTAAATTGTTTGCATATTCTACACATATTTACTCTGAACTATTTTCTTTTTAAACTACAACATTAGCATTTTTTTTATTCACTTCTTACACTAATTTTCTTTCTATACTAAAGTAATATAATAATCGTGCTTAAAATATTACATAATTTCACACCTAATAAATGAATTAGCAACTTTTTAGTTTAACTTATTATATTAAAATAAAAATATGTTGACTTCCTATAAGAAAATTATACACTATGAAACTAAAATAATTTGAAAAAAATTCAAGAATCTCACAATCAATTAACTGTCAACCTCGATAACCAAATATTTATAATACAAAATTGTACTCTCTTAATTTATCTAACATCACTATGTTTTATTCTTCTAAAATTCATTATATTTTATTGTTCTAAAATTCTAAATCATAATTTTCTTCAGACTACAAAATCTCATACCAAAAATCCATACTACATTAACTTTCTTTATGTTCCCCATCAATATTTGAAATATTACTATCACATTTTGTAAAAGTACTTTTTTTCCTTGAAAAAATTAACAATATTTTCTTTTATCTAATTCTAACCATAATATATATATATATATATATATATATATATATATATATATATATATATCACTGATTTTTTATAAATTTTTTTTATTATATTGAGTGATTATTGATCAACATTTTCATTTTCTTATATATCTAGCTCTTATAACGAAATAAATGAGTCAATTAAAAGCTAAAATTAAGGAGATGGAAGAAGTAATCAGTCATCTTGTTGAAATAAAAAATCAAACAAAAAGTTCTTAAATAGAAATAAAAAATATTTTAACTATGGAACTTTTTAACATTAAATCAATTAAGAACACTTAAATTTATAAGATATTTAAAACTTAATTAAGCTTTCATTTAGGCATATAATAATTGTCCACAAGTTTAACAAATTTGTTAAGATTTTCTGATGGTATTTTTGAATTATTGTCTATTTTAGAATTTAGAACATAAAATTATTTTATGATTTTTTGTTCTTAAAATACGCAGAGAATAAAAAAATAAAGAAGCATTTAAAGTGACATTGACTCCTAAATTACTTAAAACGATCGAATATGATTACCATATTTACATGTAGTCTAAATAATATTAACTTTTGCACTTTAGAAACTAGACTAGAAGTTTCAAACAAATGATAGTATATGTTACACCTAGAGTTAAATATGATTTTGTCCCTTAAGTTTCAGTGAATTTTGGAATTAGTCTCTCTTTGAAACTTAATATCAATTTAGTCATTCATCTTTAGAAATGTATGAATTTAGTCCTTCTTACCAAATTTTGTTAATTTTATTTGACATTTTAAATGCATTTTATGATAATATTTAAGTTAAAATTGAAACGAAAGTCTGTCAAATAGTGTAAATAATTCAAATACTATCACAAAATGCACTTGAAAAAACTTAACAAAATTTGGTAAGAATGACTAAATTCATACATTTCTAAAGATGAATGACTAAATTGATATCAAGTTTTAAAGATAGACTAATTCCAAAATTTACTAAAACTTGAGAAACAAAAACATATTTAACCCTTATATATATATATATA
>Ga0214542_1008287_pt1 | contig 17319 bp, 8 predicted proteins | sample CNSS1metaG_FD_160096 | JGI IMG/M metagenome (GOLD analysis project Ga0214542, IMG submission 160096) | Root nodule microbial communities from cowpea collected in UCLA plant growth center, Los Angeles, California, USA - CNSS1 | ecosystem: Host-associated > Plants > Roots > Nodule | place: USA... | reverse complement strand
ATATTTACAAGTTAAATGTGAGACAGACCACCGTAAGATAAATCAATCCGATTATCTTTTGAATAATATCAATTAAGATGTAAGTCTTTTTTAATATTAATAAAAGTTATTTTCTATTGACATTAATACAAATTTTTAACCTTATTTTTTAAAATGATTTATCAATAATTGTTGATAAAACTATTTTTTAATAAATGTTAATAATATTTTTTCTTCGATTTCTCAAGTAATTATTTTTTGTTGATTTTTTCAATTAATATTATTATTATTATTTAGTTATTGTTGATTTTGCGTAATTTTTTATTTAATATTTTTGTAATTAGATACAATAACAATATTTCATTTAAAAAAATTAAAATTAAATATAATTAAATTTCGCAAAAAATAATAATTTTATATTTACAAACACGAACTTAAAACGAAATAAGCTAACTCTCATAAAAAATAAAAGTCGAAATTGAATTCTGTATTAATTTTTTATCATGTCTCCAATATTGCCAGAACTTATATTAATTTTGATATTTTAAAACATATTAAAAATATTATAATTTAGTAATGTAAAAAGACAATGTAAAAACAATAGAAAATCCGGACTTTAAAATTTGTTTTAGAATCATAAACCTTTTAATAAACAAATATCGTTTTCAATTAGTTTACCTTCGGTTTTTTTCTTTACTTAAATTCTCTCAAGCTTACACACTCTTTCAACAACTGAAAAATCCATCGTTTTATTGACAACACGCGTTTCCACGGTGATGCTCACATAGTAACACGTCAATTTAAAAAAAAAAATGGATAACTGAAAAAAAGAAAAAAATATCAATGATGAACACAATAATACACAGAAAAATCCATGCAATGATAACAAAACACAAATTCCAAAAAGCAGTGACTACTTAAGCATAAAAACACAAATCATGAAACTCATGCCTCTGATCATTTTTCTTCTCTGGAAAAAAACAGGTGCAGAAAACACAAACATTAAACAAACACATGAAGGTGCGAAGGGGGGAGCAACAGTGACAGTGAACTAGCCAATAAGAATGACAGAAAATTTGCAAAGGCATGGTTTTTTAATATTTTTATTAGTTATTGAGACAGTTATAAACTGCAGTTATACATATATAGTGAATGAAAATTATATCAACTAAATTTTTTTTAATCACTAACGATGCTAATTCTATATATGAATTTTAAACTAAGAAAAAAAAAATGAAAACTTCATTTATATACCTGAAATGAAATGTTTAACAATTAACCTCTGCTACACAAATCCTTGTGAAGAAAAACAAACATGTCTGTCCCCAGAACCCAAAACACATGAGCGCGTGAACTCATAAATCATCGCAAAACAAAACAAAACAAAACATAAGATTTTGGCCACACATGACAATGATGTGTTGTTGTGTTTAGGAAGCTGCATGCATTCAAAATTATAAGATTCTTTTGGCCACTTAGGTTTTGTATTGTAGCCACCTTCCATCACTCGTTTATTTATTAATAAAAGGGAGCATGCTGCATGCTTCATGCTTAAAACAACACATGATGTCCGATTCTCACAGTAGCATCAATATGGATTTGGAAACACATTAAAATTGATCTTATTGTAATTTAACAACATATAAGAGCATATATAGTGACACGGAATATTTTCCTATGCAACATATCTACGTGGAAAACATTTGTAAGGTTAAATTGCAAGCTGTATGTGTTCATTTGTATACGGCACTTACAAGAAAAACGGTAACATAGGATAGATTTTAATTCAGTTTAATATAATGTTAAGAAATGAATTTTAAATTTAATTTAATTTTATAAAATCGATTTATAAGATAAAATTTAAAATTATTTATATATTATAAATCTGTTTTTTATTTTTAATTGATGTAAAATTTCCAATATTAAAAATAATTATTTTTATATTAGTCATAATTAAAATCTCTGCTAAGTTATTTATTTTGGATTACGCTAAACCATTCTTTGAAAATGTGTTGGTCAGATTTTTTTCAAACCCCAGAGAAATGTTAATCAATTGTGAGTGATTTCTGGTGTGTTGGATTTGTATTATTCTTCAAATATAAGGATGTAATGTGCAAAAGATTTACCATGGCTAGAAGATTTTCCATGGCAGTGTTTGATATAACTTTGTTTAAGAAACTTAAATACCCTGATAACGATACTTAAAATTGCAATATGTTTTTTTAGGAATTTGTCCTTCCATTCACAAATATGGGATCATCATGCCATTGAACATATGGTTTCACAAAAAAAAAAAAAAAATATATATATATATATATATATATATATTAATAAAGTATTTTTTAACAAAATTTGACAAACTACTAAATAAAATAAAAAAATACTATTTTTATTACTTTATTTTCATTAAAAATAAAAAATTATTCTACTTTAATCCTATTTATAGAAACTTTGTTAAATTTATAAAAAATTCATTTTCTTTTGACAAAAAAAGATAATAATAGCTAATTCGTGTAATGATTATTTTAACAAAAAATAATAATTTTTTTTCTAATTATTGACAGAATAAAAATTTCTATACAAGCTAAGTTCATGAAAATTAAAACTATTAACAAACATATTATAATTTATGCTAATAATGAGGCAAAATCTATTAACAATATGTCGCGTTTAAATTATTTCCACTTCTTTTTATATAAATAATTTAATTTTCCTGCAGTTGAGATAATATGAATGAAGCATAACGTGTATAACATTATTTAATTTTTTATATATATATATATATATATATATAACGTTTTTATGTTTCTCCCGATAAATAATAAATAATAAATATACAATTAAATTTATCATATAGCAACATTAATATTTATTAAACTAATAAATGTAACATATATATTAAATATATCAGTACATTAGTATTAATTATTAAAAAATTTAATGTATATATTAGTATTTAACCCATTATCCAACTATAACATAAGTAACATAATATATTAATATATTGTAATATTAGTTAAGAAGAGCGGATTTACACAATAAAATCATATAGCGGTGAGAAGGGGAAAAATATATTAAAAAACTGTATTTGATATTATGTATTCAAATAGATAAGCTCTAGATCAACAACCGTATGTACTTATCTATAAAACCCTATGTACTTATCTATAAAGTATAATTACAACGAGCTCCAAATACAACAGAAATGGTAAAGTATCCTAGTATATGACATGAATAAAAATCACAATCTAATAACTAATATATTATCTTTAATTATAAATTAACACGTACATGTAAATATCAAGTAAGTTTATAATAAGAAATATTAATTTATGCATTTTGAAAATTTATATTAAAATACCTATTTAAAGATAAACATCATATACATTTTTAAGTATTTGAGGTATGAATTTTTCTGTTGAGACAAATAGTACACTATAATAGAAGAAGCTTTTTTATGTTTGATATTTTTAATTTTTTTTTTTTATGTTTGCTAATAATTTGAAGTTTATGTGGATAATTTATGTCGGACAAAATTTTTAATGTAAATTTATGTTAGACTTTATAATAACTAATATAAATTTTGTGTTTTTTTAAATAAAATAATTTATTTTGGCTTAAAAACATAACATGAAATATAGAAAAATATTAATTGCAATTTTTTTGGCACACATGAAACACAAAGGAAACTAATGCAAAATGAGAAAGAATCTTATTGGAAATTTTCCCTTTTCACTTATTATGATAGATCCTTATTACCAGTCATAATAACTGTTACTTTTATTACAAAAATGCGACCGATCAACTTATTATGATAAGTGGCTTATAGATATAGATCACATATCTCAATGATGCATTTGACCCACAAAAATTTCAATACAATTGAAGTCAGTAACGGAACTTAAACAAAAATTTTAGGGTGGCCAAATTATATTTGTTATATATAAATTATTTTTTTAATAAAAAAATCATTTCTTTACATCATTTTTTATATTCAAAACAAGCACTCATGACAATAGAACCCAAATAATATGACAATAATATATATGAAAGATTAACATAAAGTTTATCATCAATTATAATATATTAAAAAGGAACAAAAGTTATCTTTAGTCAGAGTGCTCCTCTACACTCATTCAATGACTTAAAATCTTTAATAATTGAATCAGAACTAAGCTAGTTGCAATATCCCTTTCAATATAGATTATCATAGTGCTTGCCAAAAATTCAGCCTCCATCTTATTTCTCAACTTGTTCTTAATTATTTTTATTACAGAAAAAGATCTTTTAGTTGTAGATGTAGAAACTAGAAGAGTCATGATAAGACGAAGTAATCTATCAATCAAGTAGTAAACTTCAGACTTTTTTGTTGTTGCCAAACATGTACATAACTCTTGCATTGTTGATAAATTCTTCAAATTTGAATCTTGACGAGCATCAATAATGAAATGTTGAAGTTGAAAAGTCAAATTAATCTTCTCTTGCTCATTGAAATCCATGGGATAATATTTGTCCACATGAGTGCAAATCTTATCAATATTAAAAGCTTTATAAGCATCCTTAGGATCCAAAGCAGAGCTTAGAATTAATAACTCTACTGCTTGATCATTAAATCTACAATTTAACTCTTGTAATTGCTTATCAATGGTAACAAAGAATATTTCAACTCTGAAATAATGCTCTACTGTAATATGATCTTTTTGGTGATGAGAGCGTCCTTGCTTACTACATAAGAAGCCCCAAAATTAGGCACCTTAATGTCATGTTTTTCACAAAAAGAAGTCACATTTTTTTAATAATTATCCCAACCATTTTCTCTCAAGTTCTGAATAAGTCCTTTTGTAGAACAAACTAGACGCATAACATTAACTATATCCCAGAGCGTAGAAAAGCCACATACAAGAGGGAAACATATTGCTTCGAAAAAAAAGGGAAAAAATGAACTTACTCAAAAGAAGAAATTGTTCGGTTCAAAATGTTCTTTAACTCCTCAATTTTACCGTAGTGCAATTTGGTTTTGAAAATAATAAGGAATTGATGGTGAAAATTGAGATGGAAATAAGACGAGAGAAAGAGACGAAGGCACGAAAAAGAGAGAAACCAAATAAAAAAGTATAAGAAATTATAATAGAGAGAAAAAATGTGATTTTTAAATTTAAATTTTTTTTTCAAACTAAATTAATATAAATAAGGTAATAATATATAAATATTTTTTTTAAAATATATAGAAAATAAAATAAAATAAAAATCATTGAGATTAATAAAAATAAAGTAATAATATATAAATATTATTTTTTAAATATATAGTAAATAAAGTAAAAAAAAAAATCGTTGGGGGAGTCGTGTCTCCCCTTATCAAAGCTATCTTCCCCCATTGATTGAAGCAACCACCATGAAACATCCACAACAACCGTGAAAAACCTATCAGCAACAAAGGAAGACAATATTGAGTTTTCCAAAAATAATCATAATTTCAATGTGAGCAAAGTAGATGTTTAGACAACTAACCTCAATGCATAACACAAATGGAATCAAGCAGAACATTTCCCTATGAGAAACCGCCCGTAAAAGATAAAAAAGGAGTTATTTTGGTCACCAATGGAGCCTTTACAACATCTAGGGTTGTCGACGTAAACGATACTTTTTACGTCTAACCACAAAGGGTAAAACATAAAAATGTTGGTCTTATTTACAAAATTGTTACCATACTTTTTTTCACATATAATTATTTATAGTTAAATGTAAATCATATAACGTAATTGACTCATTTTTCATTAGTGGTTTAAGACATTCAATATACAACATACATTACATATGTGTAATAAACTCTCATCTAATTTTTAACTACATCAGATCTTAATATATATTATTATATACTTAATAAAGCTATAATATTTTTGTTAAATATATGTAGATGCACTTAATACATACAATAGACATATTGAGTCATTATATTAACTTAAGAATGTGAAATCAAATTTATCATACTATCATCAATACAATTAAATTAGAAGATCTCTATACATATCCATATTATATACTTTTAAATTATTTACCATTCATACAATTCAATCAAAGATACTATTTGGTTATACCTCATTTGCACTAATTGAATTGAGAAATTGTTGTAATTTTTTAGGCTTAAATTTTTTGAGTGATTTTAAATTTGTTTTAAATTTGCTTGACAAATGTATCTAATTCAAGTGCACTTGTAGTTGACATTGATCTTAAATTTTGATTTGAGTTTTACTAAGTTAATTTATAATCATTGGATAATTATCAAAATTCATTGCACAATTTCATGTTCAATGGGCAAATCAAGTCTAAAACTAATTCTAACTCTTGGGTTGATTTTTGTCGAGTGAAAACAAATTTAATAACCAATTATGTAATTCCAAAATTAAATCAAACATTTGTCAATGTTCCAACAAGTTTAAAATGTACATTTACAACTAATTATTGCATAACTAACATGTTCTAATAATTTCAACTCACGTCAAGCATCAAGGATCCAATATCGGGTTCAAAGCATAATAAGCGATCAATTCTCTTCAAACTTTTGAAAGGATAATCTTAGTAGATCTAATATAAAATTTGTAAACTACATATACCATAAACTTGAGTTATATTAATTTAACCAATATCATATTTTAAATGAACAACAACTTAATATTCATCATTACTTCAACAAATCAATATCGAAATTCAAACTTCCAACTCACCTATGAATTATATTTGATTCAAATAAATTTCTTTGTCTCAATTCTTGTATACTAAGATGCTCCAAAAATTTAGAAACATTAGAGAAGTTCTAATTGTAGTTTACTTGATATTCAAATATTTGGCTACCTCACATACATTAATAACACTGAAATAAAAAAGAAACCGAAGGTTTAAGAGATGAAAAACAATTACTTTGATTAAAATTTGAATTAGTTAAAATTTGTCATAACTCATGGATACTCTTTGATTGAGAAATAGATGAAAATAAAATCTATAGAGAAGTTAAAGAAAATGTTTAGAGATTTCATATTAATAAGTTGTAATTAGTTTAGTTATTGGGTTCAAGCATGAGAGATTATGTACTATCACATTAATAGAAAGGAGACATTACTTCATAACTGATATGTTTGACTTCAAATAAAGAGCAATGTTGTTGATTTTTCACTCATAACCACTACAAACAAGATTTATCCAATGACCCATAATTGTATTATGAAAAATATGACCACTTATCTCATTGAAAATATAGAAATGTGTGGGAGATGTAAAATTACATTTATTGGCTTAATAATAGACGTAAATTTACGTATCTTGCATTTATAACATATGAAAAGATTTTGTCTTTTTTCTTCTTCTTAGATATGCACTTCTTCTTCTTAACTAATATGTTTGACTTGAAATAGAGAGTAATGTTGTTAATTTTCACTCATAACCACTACAAACAAGACTTATCCAAGAATTCATAACTATATTATGAAAAATATGACCATTTATCTCGTTGCAAATATAGAAATGTCCGAGAGACCAAAATTTACGTTTGTGGCTTAAACACGGACGTAAATTTACGTCTATTACATTTATAACATATGTAAAAATTTTGTCTTTTTTTTAGATCTGCATTTCTTCTTCTTAATTGATATGTTTGACTTCAAATAAAGAGCAATGTTGTTGATTTTTCATTCATAACCACTACAAACTGTATTATGAAAAATATGACCATTTATCTCAATGCAAATATATAAATAAATGTATGGGAGACATAAATTTATGTTTATTGGCTTAATAACAAATGTAAATTTATGTCTGCTGCATTTAACATATGTAAAATTTTTGTCTTTTTCTTATTATTCATTTTCTAGATTTTATTTAACTAGTGTTGTTTTGTGATTTTGCCTCGCGTTATATGCTTCAATTATCTTGAAACCAAAGCATATAATAGTGCGGTAGCATTTTCGCAATTCTTGCCAACTTTTTTTGCCTCGGTTCGCCAAATACTCGAAGGAGAATATGATTTTTTGCTTCTATTATAAAATACCTGCTATCATAAAGCCTTATGGGTTTCAATTTTGCTGACCCGAAGCATAAAAAGTTCGTTGATATTTTAAAAATGCCACTAGGAGAGTGGCATTTGGCTTCAGGTGCCTGATGAACCGGTGACAAAAGCCATTTTTTGCCTCGGTTAAAAATTGAACCGAGACCATATAACTAATTCGGATTAAAAAATCGCGAATGCACTATTTTTTGTCTTCCACAACAACACGCTTCTTTGTCTGCTATTATGCCTATGTCCATGCCGCCACCGTCGAGCCTTCTTCCACGCCACCATGTTTATTTGGGTTCCATGGCAACCACTAGTTCGTCCCTCGTGCTGCTCCTTCATCCTATGCAGCTACCATTTGTTATGTATTCTCTCCGAATTTTGCTTTTGAAGAAATTGTGCGTGCTCTTACAACTATTTGGGAAATGATAATATATATTTTAATTGAAACAAATATTTTGCATCTGTCTTTCTATATACTAATTGAAGTTAATGTCTTATTTTGCAGACACTCAAGAGTATTACACCAATTCTCGTGAAGTCCATAAAGTTTAGTAGGATAACATGTGTCAAATTTATAATTCAAATATACAATAGTATTAATTAGATTATTTAATTTTTACAAAAGACTTTTAGATGTATTTGGATTGTGGATGATGTTGAGTTTCATAAAATGTATTGTCTATTTTTTGTTCTGGTCTAGTTTGCTAAAAATATGCAGGTTAAAAAAATGTGGGAATCAACAAAAATAGAAAATTTATTTTTAAAAAATAGTGCATATGGCCTTGCTACAGCTTCTGAAGTAGAAACTCACATATGGCCTTGTCACACCACAACCGAGGCCAAAAAGTTAGTACATATGGCTTCGATTATTCATGAATCGAAGCCAAAAGTCGATTGTATTTCAAAATTAAATGTTTAATTCTTGACCATATGGCTTTGGGTCTCTGCAAAACCAAGGAAAAATGTGGAGTTTCTGCTCCGGTTGGGACCCGAGGCCAAAAAGCTGCCCCTTGCCTCACCTTAATATGCCTCGGTTCTAAAACTAGGACAAAATTGAAAAAATAGCTGCAGCCAATAGAAGCTCTAACTTGTACAAAGCAATAGCATCGTGGAGAGGGAACTTCATACAAGGGAGAAAGTGAAGAGAAATTGATTTATAGGTTTTTTTTTTAAACTTATTTACATCTGGCCTATAAGCATCATAAAAAAAAGTTTTTATGTCTCACGCTAATAGGTCAGACATAAAAATCATTTTTTACATTTGATGCTTATAAGTCAAACATAAATATTTACTATTTAATTACAAAAATATCATCATATATTTTTTTATGGCTATTACCTACATGTTATACGTAAATTCAATGACATAGGTGATTATGTTAATAAGTTAAGCTCTTAATCTAGAATCCTCGTTCTTAAAAACACAACCTCAAATAATAAGTATCAAAGATTATATATACATATCATTTTAATGAAATTAAGTATGTCAGGGACTCAATGTTTTATAAAACAATATATAAATATTTGTTATGTTTAAAAAAGATGTTTACTAAAAACACGACTTTCTTTATAAATCCATGTATAATTAATTTATACTACGCTTGAATACAAACACATCTACTTAATTATTTATTTTTTATTAATATTATTTTAAAAGTATTTTTTATTTAATTTAATTTTTAGTTATTATATTCCGTTTTAACTAGTGATACTTTAGAAAAAAATATTTTTTAATTACAATTAGCAAATTGAATTATATTTATTGAATTCTTAACTATAGTGTAATATTAACTATTTTTTATATTTAAATTTAAAGAAAGTACCTCTTTAAATAAAAAAAAATTGAAATAGAACAATGTGCAGTTCATTAAAAATTATATGAACAGTTGAAGTTGAAAGTGAAGTAGACAACAAATTCTATAAATATAGTAAAATATTTAAAATAAAAAGTTGACTGTGTATTAATTAGTGTTTTTATTAATCTATTAATTACAAAATTATTTATTGTAATACATTAATTACATTATTATTACTCATAATATCTATTAGGTTTAATAAATATAACATCTTCACAAAATGTATTATTTTCATTTAAATCCATAAATGTTACAGAATGTATTATTAAAATACTCAACACAAAAGTAACGCCGGAGAAAGTAAGATTATTTAAGATTTGAATTTCATAGATGCAAGAAACATAATTGAGTTTGTTAATTTCTTGGAAAAGAGAATTTGAAAAAATTATAAATATAATATTGTAAAGTTTATATATAATTTATGAATAATAAATGTTTTGATTCATCAGAAACAGTTACTTATTACATGTAATAGTTGCATTTGCAGTGTAGTAAGAGGGGAAGAGGGAGGGAGGGAGTGGTATCCAATGTGTTGGCACGTGTGAGTGAAGGTGGAGTCTACCCTCACACGCTTCTCGACGCCCCCCTCTTGCCCGCGCAGAGGGTGAGGATCCTGTGTCAGCATTTCGGTATTTGAAAGTTCAAAAACAAACCCCACTCACTAATCATCCCTTTCCCACTCTCACCCTCACGCACACGCACTCTCTCTCTCTTCTCCCTCTTCCCTCCTTCAACGCCTGTAACGTAACGGATCTCCATTAATACTCTCTTTGTCTTTCTCTCTCTTCTAAATACATTTTTCTCTATTTCTATCTCCTCTTCTCTGTTCCTTTGGGCCACTCTTCTCTCTCCCTTTTCACCTCTGTGCCTTTTCCTTTTCCAATTTTTAACACTGCTCAGGATCCTAGGGTTTTTGTTTCTCCAGTCTTCTCCGTCTGCATTCCTTCGTCGTTCATGATTCCTTATGGAGAAACTCCGCCACAGCAACTCCAACCACCAACCTGCTCTTCCTCAAGGTCACTCTCTCTCTCTCTCTTTCAGCCAAAAGTTCGGTTAAACTGCTTCTTTCATTCTCAGGATTTCTGATTTTACTGCTTCTGCCTCCTGTTGCTCATCTGATTTCTCAGAGAAAATGTTTCTCTTTTTTATTTTATTTTGTTAATTTGGATTTCGGATTTTTTTATTTTATTTATTTTTTTGTTTTATTTTTTTTCGTAGACATTTTTTAATCTATTTTGAAATGAGAATAATTTTTTTATATTATTTACTATTGAGGATCAGTCCTCTGAGACAATAATTTAACCTGTTAGTCCACTAGAGATAAATGTTTAACAGTGTGAAACTAGGGGAATCTCTAAGAAACAACAACTAGTCCTTTTCTCTCACCAGTGGAATCTGCTACATGGTAAAAATAATGATTATAAGGACCCGAGTTAATGCTGCTTTCTGTTTCATTTTTTTTACATGCCTTCTAACATTTTCTGCGGTGTAGTCGGCATGATTTCCTTTGTTTTCATAATGGTTTTGTGCGGTTGTGATGTTTTGTGATCACACATTACTGTGTCTGGCCATTGATGGTATTCAAAAAATGTTCTTTTTGTTTTTTGCTCTGTTTTTATCTGCGTCATGTTTAACTGGACCATGATGGGGTTATGTTCTTTTACTGCTATTATCTCAGTGCGTTTCTTTCGTTTGTGATAAGCTGTTCATGTTTGTATAACAGATTTCCTGGTTGCTTCCTTGCCTTGATTTTAGTAATTGCAAACATATATTATTTTTAATATCGGCAATATTTAATTATCGTTTCCTCGTATTTGATCCTAAATCTTCATTTTATGTTAATCTTGTCGTGCAGCTCCGGGGAAAAAACAGGTTCATAGACAGCGACTACCTCCGAATCTGTCACCTGATTCTTGTTCAGGCGGTGGTGTTGCTGCAGAGAAGGATTCGGTAAGCTGGATTTTCCATTTTATTTATTTTTTTGTACAATTGACCATGATCTACTTAGAAACATCTACGAATTAATGAAGAAACTTGCCAAATTCGGTGGTGGGGTAGCATTTAGTTCTCTGAATGAGGTTTTTTGTATTAAAAGAAAAGAAATAATTGACAGTAAATGTGCTGAATTTTGCAGTTTTCTCACAAATTTGGTTGGAGATCTTCGAAACAACTGCTTGGAACACCGATTAAGAAGTTATTAGACGAAGAGATGTCACCGAAATCTGAATCAAAAAGAAGATCCCCTGGAGTCATCGCCAGATTGATGGGTCTTGATGGACTGCCATTTCAGCAGCCTATTAATAAGCAGCATACGGGTTTGTCTGAAAACCACCAGAAGACTCCACAATTGCAGAAAACACGCGGCAAAGGAGTGCCATATGACTGTGGATCATCTAGGAGAGGCTTAAGGGATCAGCAAGAATTTAAGGATGTATTTGAGGTTTCTGAGATTCCAAAGGTAGAGAGCAGTAGATATCCGTCGCCAGGGTGTGTAGACTTGAAGACCAATGATGCTGAAATGTCATTCATTGAACAGAAGTTCATGGATGCCAAACGCCTTGCAACTCATCAAGATTTACATTCTTCCAAGGACTTCCGAGACACACTTGAGGTTTTGGATTCTAACAAGGATCTTCTGCTGAAATACTTTAAGCGGCCAGATTCTTTGTTTAAAAAGCATCTAAATGATCTTCAAGCTGTTCCAGTCCAATCACATTATAGACATGCAGAAACTATGGATATTGAGAAGTATGAAGATGACTTAGGTTGGAGGTCAGATTTGGAGAAAACACGGTTGAACTATAATAGATCTCATGAAAAGCATCTTGATGGTTATCCTTGTCATTTTGACAAAAGACATGTGATGCATAGTTCACCAAAATCATCAAAGCTTCAATTTCAGGGCAGACATGAACAAGATGCAGTCCCCACAAAGATTGTCCTCCTGAAACCCAATCTTGGAAAAGTGCAGAATGGTACCAGAATTGCGTCACCTTGTTCTCATAATTTTCTGTCAGGGCGTGAAGGAGACAGTGAACTGTGTCAAGTGACAAATTTGCCTGAATGTGCAAGGTCTTGGAGGCAAGATTCTTTTGAATCTAGAGAAATTGCAAAGGAAATCACTAGGCAAATGAGAAATAGTCTTAACAATAGCGGCATGATGCTTTCAACTTCTAGAATTGCGGGATATGCTGGGGATGATAGTTCATGTAGTGTTTCTGGTAATGAATCTCCTGACATATCTGGGGAAATAACTGCAACTTTGGGAAATTCATTCGATTTAAACAACCGTAGCAGGCGATCATCCCGTTCTGGTGAATCTTCTGTCAGTAGAGAGGCGAAGAAGAGATTGTCAGAGAGGTGGAAAATGACACACAAGTCTCAAGAGGTGCAGGGAATCAGCAGGAGCAGCACGCTGGCTGAAATGCTTTCTATCCCTGACAAAGACTTGAAGGCTGCAAATTTTGTTGGCACGGGTACTGGGGAGGGTTTCCATGATAAGTTTACTCCCAATAGTGAACCTGCTAAGTGGGTTGAACCATTGGGTATCAGCAGCAGGGATGGTTGGAAGGACGGCTGCATTGGTAGTTTGTCAAGGTCACAATCCCTTCCTTCTTCCTCCACTTCCTTTGGAAGTCCTAAAACATTCTTGCGCACTGAAGCACTTTGTGCTGATAGATATATGGTGCCGAAGGAAGGCCATAAACGTGATAGAAGAAGAGCAGCAAAGAGTCTTGATCATAGACATGGTGTAAATAATAGAAGCCCAAGATCCGGTCACAAGAAGTCTTGGTCTTTGCATTCGTCAAAGCTAGAAGTAGATGAGTTTTGTGCTGACTTACATACAGTTCAGAATAAAATGAATATCATTCTTGACGATTCACCCAAGGTTGAAGTTCCAAGTGCAGTTGCTGATGATGACATGGAGGTGACAAATGGAAGCATAGTTGAGTCTTCTGAATCTTTGAATAAGGTGCTTCCTGAATTATCTTCTCATGTTGTGATTGAAGGCGATGGTGGTGCGGTTGACAACAATTCAATACAGCAGGTTAAGTTTGTAACATTTTCAACTGGTATATTGTTAATGCGGTGGTCATTAATTGATTTTACTAAACAATATACTTGCAGTATCCATTTAGATCAAGATTTGGTTCTTGGTGTTCAACTTATTTCACATCAAGCAAATTAGCCTATTAATTCACCTGTCATTGCATTCCACCTTTTTTATCTCTTTTTTTCTGCTTCATCTTACATGGCTTTCTATAGTAGTTCTTTCACCGGTTGACATCACAGTTCTTTCCCGGAGATTTTTATTTATTCCTTTGAACTTAGTGTTATTCAAATAAAATACGTACATTTTAGAAAATAGAAATTGTTAATGCGGAACTGTATAGATGCTAGTAGATGCATTCCAAAAGAGGACAGTTATATTCTCTTATAATCCAATGTACTAGCCTGTAATTAATGAATTGCATAAAATTTTCCAATATTCATTATGTTTTTTCTTACTTGATATGTTGTAATATTTCAGGATCTATCAGCTACTCCGCCTGGTGGAAGTTCAGTCATCCATGAACCACCTGTTCCTGGACTTGAACCTTCTTGCTGTAAAGATACTGATCAACCCAGCCCTGTCTCCATCCTAGAACCTGCTTTTACAGATGATCTGTCTTCTTGTTCTGAATGTTTTGAAAGTCTGAGTGCTGATCTACAAGGTAACTGAACAAGACATTTAGTTTGACTATTGTGCAGTGTCAATTTAGTGTTAATGCGCATCCTATGTCTGGATCCACATTTATTTGCTTTAGTTACTCGATCTTTTATTTCCTTCATTTTGAAATTCTCAGTGCCGACCTACTGGGAGCTAGCTAGGCGTTTATGTTGATTATTCTGCTCTGCTAATATTGTGTGGCAGTGAATTGCCATAGCAGTGAATGACAGCAATTGACTATGGTTTAGCAATTACCTTTGTTCGTGTGTATTTTTGGAAAAAAAAAAATGCAGTGTGATTTTTCGTTTCAGTTGAGTTTCGGTGCGATAGCATCCTTGGTTTTCACTAATGGAATTTGCTCTATAATGAATTGAGGTTAGACTTGATTTATTAATGATAGGACTGCACGTGAGCCCTAGCTTCTGTTATACTAATAGTTCTAACGATGGTAATAGAGCTGCATAAATAGAGCCTCATCTATAGGTTCCAGTATACATGTGATAATTGTTATTTGAATTGAATAGTCAGACACGATATGTTGCTTAACTGTTGAAATGATATTTCAAGGTCTAAACATATTTAGACTCATATTCTTTTCTCTAATGAAACTTTAATTGTTGATAGGGCTGCGAATGCAACTCCAGTTGCTGAAGTTGGAATCTGAAGACTATGCAGAGGGACCCATGACTGTAAGTGATGAAGATGGTGAGGAAGTATCTAAGGGAATGTCAGCAGCAGACAAAGGATTGTGTAGAACAACTGAAGATAGCTGGGAATGTTCCTACATTATGGATGTCTTGTCTGAATCTGGCATTGATGGAGTTCAGCTCGATACGATTTTAGAAGTTTGGCATTCCCTAGAATGCCCTGTGAGTCTTTCAGTGTTTGATGAACTTGAAAAAAGGTATAGTGAGGGGACAACTTGTTCAAGGTCTCAAAGGAGATTGCTTTTTGACCATATAAATATAGGAATTCTCAAGATCAGTGAGCAATTCTCTTTCTCTAGATCAGCAATCAGAAATGCCATTGGTTCTAACTTGACCAAAAACGGGTTCCGAGATGGCCTTCTAAGGATGCTAGTGAACGAAGCAAAAGTAAGTGATGGTGGCCAGGTGAATGTAGTGGTTGGGGAATCTGAGTGGATGGACCTGAAAGTTTACACCGATGCAGTAGCCAGGGAAGTTGAGAGATCGTTGTTAGATGATTTAGTGGCACAGATAATCAGTACCTAGAAATTTGGTACCCGAGATCATAGTATTAATATTTCTTCTTTCCATAGTTTATTTCCCTGTAATGTAAATCAGATAGGACAATGCTAATTTCATCAAAAGATGAATAAATGGATTATAATCTTTCGGGCAAACTAGGTTAAGTGTTTCTGAGTTTACTTATTTTCGTTATCTTCTTACCTTTTATTACTCTTTTGATTCATATAGTAATATAATACTATATATCTTTTATGTTAACATTACATAGATCAAAGAAATGTCAAAATATGTCTAGAAAAGAAAGGATGTCACTCTCATTTCCTTTTCAATTTACTTTATGTTTATGGAATTCCTTTTAATGATTGCTATTCATTTAAAATTCGTGTTATTTTCTCTCGTACAAATCATTTCTTTGATTATTGTATTTCTTTCAACTCTACAAATTATTGTTAATTTTTAATGGTATCATCCATTTGATTGAATTGAGCTGAAATTTAATTTACATGAAAACTAAATTGAATAGATGGTTTATTTATAAGTATTTAAATTTGTTCAGTTCTACAAAATCGTTCTGTTGATTAAATTCGATATTTTGATATCCAAATCAAAAGTGGTGTATCTTATTTTTAAATCAAAATCTTAATTGAATCAAACACAGCTGTCTTACCATCTTCAGGAATTTCTTTGTTCAAGTACTCTTACAATCATTAAGAATTTGAGTTACTCAAACTTACAAAACTTGAATCTAACTAGCTTGATCAAATACTTAACACCACTTTAAATAATTTAAAAGAAATGGCTTCATATACAATCCTATTCATGTTCAGATAAGGATCAGAACTAGAATAAATAAACGATTTGAAAGCAAAGAGTCATAAAGAATTTTGGATATTATCATGCACAAAATGCCCTTTGGATTTGGACAGTGGTTTGGCATGAATGATGGTGGGAATATTATTATGTTTTTGGCTGATAAATGTAGCCATGCTTAGTCAATGAAAGTGACAGATGGAGACTCAACACATGCAAATGGGTTGTGGACAAAAGCCATGAACCTTGTTACCGTTAGGTTTGGAATAAAACCATTCCATTTGTGGTCCAAACTCGTGAGCTACGAACAACTTAAACCCTATCCCTGAGAACACAGCTGTTCCACTTTTTGTTTTCATCATTCTTCTTACCTAAATTTTGATTACATTGCTTAAACTTCCTTCTTACCTATGATGAATATTTTTAGTGCATTAGGAATTTAATTCACATTAAACCATTTGAACCCAAGAGATCTATCCATGCTGAGAAATAGCTGAAGTCTAAGCACATTTTAACAGTATAGAACTTTTTTGAAAAGTTTCTTAGAGAAAGACTGTATAAGAAAAGAGATATATAAGATACTATGATTATAGAGTGAGTAAAAGTCTTTTACATAGAGAAAAGATATACTTAAACGTCTTGAATTGATGTTTATCCTTTGTGGAATCCTGGAAGAAAATGCGATATATATATATATATATATATATATAT
>Ga0214542_1008285_pt1 | contig 17322 bp, 4 predicted proteins | sample CNSS1metaG_FD_160096 | JGI IMG/M metagenome (GOLD analysis project Ga0214542, IMG submission 160096) | Root nodule microbial communities from cowpea collected in UCLA plant growth center, Los Angeles, California, USA - CNSS1 | ecosystem: Host-associated > Plants > Roots > Nodule | place: USA... | reverse complement strand
TATATATATATATATTGGAACATTAGGGGTGCTCCAATCCGTATACAAATATAAAAAATTTTCATAATATAGTGTACCTACAATACAAAATGATCGGTGCATTTATAAGTCAAAAAATCCTAACTTATATTCGTCTATCAGGACAGTCCAATTGTAAATTCAAACACCATATATAGCAAGGTTGAGTCTAATTGTAGTATGGTCGATGTAATGTATCATGTTCCCCCACAAAATAATCTGCCTAATTATGCTTTGCATCATGTTCTGTCAACAAGTGTCTGCAAATATGTTTTAGTTCTCGCAGGTGTCTATGTATGCATTGGTCTATCAACATTCCTCTTTAGATAATGTCCACCACAACCAATTACCAATGTCTTTAATCTGTATTTCCTTATATGCTCATTGCACTGCTCAACCATCAATTTTATCTCGATGGGAAACACAAAATTATAGTAAAATTTCTTAATGAGCAAAAGTTTTGACACTGATAGGTAGAGTGGAAACATAAAACCATGCATATATTATACCTAAGAATCTAATGATACTTTTCATGCCTACAGTCGCGATAATCCCATGCTACCTTATAGATTTTAGGCATGATAAAGGATTAAGACACCAATCAGAGTAAGAAAATTGTGCTTTTAGAAATTTTGTAGTTATCCATTCCATTCCCATGTTTTCAATTGTGCAACAATGAACATTTCTATTTTGTCGACCGTTCCACCACTAAAAATAATATTATTTCTTTGTTTCTAGATAACCCAAATTAATGCCATCCACACACATTTCCATGCATTATTTTGTTTACCATCTAGACAAAAAAGATAAAAATGATTAAAGTGTTGTCTTGGCATGAAATGATTGACATCGCTAACATCCACCCATTTGTTGCACATGTTCCACATCGCCATGGCCACATCACAAGTAAAAAATAAATGACTCTTATAAACTATCAGTTATATTTATTTCCATCCTACCCAAATTATCTTTTGTAGCAACTTTGTTCAAAAAAACTTTCCAAAAAGCAAAATGTTAAGAAGAAGGAAGAGCTTTGACTTTTCAAAAATTGTCAAACTCTATTGTTTCTTCGAAAATAGTGACGTCTAACAATTTTTTATAGATTGAACTAACAATAGTGTATGTGAATCCTCGTCTACCAATACCCAACAATCATCATTCTCCTATTTGAGAGTTTTAGTTTCCAATTGTTGCTTCAAGACGGTTAACTTATAAATACATATGAGATCCTAGCATTTTTAATTACCTTATATTTTTTATAAATTATATGTTTTGTTGTCATGCATTATTATGCACTATCCCTTTAGTGTATCCACATATGTAGGTCTCATAATTGTTTGTTTGTGTTATACGATTGTGAAGACAATTTTGTTTTTGAGGTTATTGACACTCATTTATTATCTATCGTGTTCAAACCTTAACGAATTCGAAAAGCTATATCTTATGTCAATGTGCATATTTGTTTTTCAATACTGAACATATAACTGGTGACAATTGATATTTGATATGCAATTTTTGCATGACTTAAATTAATTTCTTCAAATATTATTATTTTTTATTCGTTTGATACTTAAAAAATATATCATTCAACAAAAGATATTATTTTTCAAAATTATAATATAAACTAATTCAACCCGTATAAGAATGGATTAAATTAAATTTGAATTTAACTTAAAAAGAATGTAGAAATTCAACCCAATCTGTAAACACCCTAAATTTATTAGAGTACACATTAAAATTGTACTTATAAAGTGAAGTACATTTGTCCCTTAATAAGTGACACTTGTTTCTTTATAATTGTTAATATATATCTAATTTTGGGCGGTGGGTAAATCTAATCTCATGTTCAATTTTATACTGTGAAACAAAAAGACCGTGTTGTATATATGATGGTCGTAACGTGCATCAGCGGAATATTGTTTATAAAGAATAGCATAAGCATCTTTGCCCACCAATCTAATGAAATATTGTTCTACAGAAAATTTTACATGTATTTCTTATACTTAATAAAAATATTAATATTCTTACTTTTTAGTTAATTCATTTTAATTATTTTATATTTTAAAATAAAAAGTGTTATTTTATTAGTATTGAGTAGAAAACGGAGTGATTGTGTATCATTGATCCATAACAAAAATAAAATAAAATACTTGTTAGTGTTTTATAGACAAGAAATATAGATATGTAAATAAGATTTGTAGTACATATGCACAGCAATGAGGCTTTTATTCTGATCATACATAAAAAGCGCCAAACCGATCTTTGACACAACACGTTAAACTTTGTGACATGCATGTTACAAACAGCTCAAAAGCACAAGCTATTAACATTAACAGTGTTTCGTCCCTTCTATATAGTAACTAAACAGTGTTTTCTTTTTTTAGTTGACCTAGTGAAACAGACATTTAAAAGTTTAATAACACATACAAGATGTAGAGGATAAGGAAAAAACATATAAAAACCATTTATGCCCTAAAGACATTATCGGTTGTTGCTCCTTGTTCACTACCTGGATGTACTTTGTTCTTCCCCACACCAGAACTACTCACCTTTCTCTCTTCACCACTCACCTCACCTCTTCGTACTCTTTCCTCTTCCATTCTCTTCATCTTCTCCTTCTGCCTCTTCTCCAAAATGTAAATTTCAGCTGAACGTGCTCCAATGGAAGACATCTTAACTATATTGTCTGTGAAACACAAAAGAGTTGGCTAATTAGTACTCAGAAATGGATGCTCTGTGAAATTAGCATTGCCAAAGACGGTATTTATAGGAGTTGAAATGAGTAGTCACGTTCATTTCTCTAATGTCCTTGAGGTTGTGGCATTGCTTTTTCAACCAACCAAAGGAGCAATAATTTTCTTAATTTCACACACACTAAAATAATAGAATGCCATGCTGTCATCATACTTTGCATGGAAAGAAGTTTTGGTCCGCGCACCATTTTGATGTGTTCCAGACATTCTAAATATAAGATAGACAATCTTAAGGTTCCAACTGCGACAATTTGTATTTATATATTGTTGAAAATGCAGATTGTGGTCTAGGGCACACAGGAAGTGGATTAAATATAAAATTTCAGAAGTGGGCTTCTTAGTAGTTTAATTAGTGTGGCATCCCAACATTAACCACTATTGTCACACAGATGACAAGTCAGCTTCAGATGATAATATATTCTGTGCAAGAATAGTTGGATGCTGCACAATCACACCCATATTGCGTTGCATGCTGCTTACTATACTCACTTATACTTAATTACCTCCAAAATAAATTGACCTATAATATTCTGCTTCCATTTCAAATTCATTGTTTTATTATCAATTATTAGATTTCCAAGTTCATATTAATTCGTTAAAACTACTGCTTTTATCAGAAACCTACTGATTTAATGGAGAGGGAGTTTGGATTAGGTCGAAGGAGAAACGAAAAGGTTTTGTTTATTAATTAGTAGTAGTATAGTACATACACGGTACACTTTAATTGATAACCACTAATCGTGGAAACTACTTATGTGCAGCTTTTGTATAGCATTTTCATATAGGATTTTAATATTATGCAGTGCACCAACTAAGCTTTTAGATGAACATTATTAAACGTATATCTTAAAAGCATAAGCCATTAACTGACAGCGAGGTTATCGTGAGACCAGAAGCTGCATTATGGAAATAAGCCGAAACTTCTGCTTTCGCCAATCCTTGGAATTGCGAAACCATGTATCGGAATAAGTAATTAGTTTATCTTTCAATCCACGAACACTTTGAATATTCATGGAATTCCTGCTTGTTTTAATTTAAGTTCTTCTTTTTCTTCTGCGACTATTAAATAAATTCTATCATATAATATAATTCATGCTCTCCATTATTAGATCAACTCATCGTCTATAAGATTGGACATTATAATTAATGTGTATATTTTTATATATTGGTGGAGTTTACTTAAAACTAAAAATAATGTCCTTTTCTACCCATAGGGGTACTGTATAAGAAAACTAGAGTCAATATCACTTAACGTAATACTTATTGTGAGATTTTCAGGCTTTCTTTATATGGAGGGATTAATCCTAAAACTATAAAGTTTATTTGTCTCACTTATTTAAGTGTAAAGAAATAAAAATGAATTTATGTGAAAGAGACTCATTACTTAAAATGTCAATAAATAAAGAGAAAAAAAACCATTTTATTTTTCACATTTTTACAGCAATGGCTAGGAAGAATCATGTATATCACACAAAGGATAACAAGTTTTGTTGTTTAGGAACATGTATATTGGTTTTAGGAATGTTGTATTTAACTCTAAAGAGATATTTAGTGTGACCCAAGTGAAAGTTTTGGCATAGTTGAAATATAAAAGTATAAATATCAATTTTTCTTTTTTTGATTGGTATCTCTCCCACATTAAGATCCATGAACATACACAAAATCTCTATGATAGGAGTAATATATATGAAGATATGAGAAACAACTCTTGAATCTATAACCTAGACTTTGGTATCTAGAGTAACTGAGTTTTTTGCTTGCAGGTGCAATCTTAACAAACACATTCTAGAGTGGAGTTCATGTTGTTGACTTGTTGTCAAGGGATTCATGAGAATATTTATCCCTACAAATTTACAAGAGTAATGCACAAAGGTACTATAGGTCCCTACATTGTGCTGGAAACATAATACAAAAGCAAAGTGTGAAACAATAACCTCGTGAATTCACTCTAGTCATAAAACACTAAGTAGAGTTTTTTGATAAAATTTATAAGGAGATTAACATGGTTTTGGTAGGTAATATTGTTTGATTGTATTTGGATATGTAGTGAAAAACTAAATATATTCTTTGTAAAAGAGTTAGAGTACCACAAGTGCTCTACAATCAATATATTTCTTTGTTGATAAAAAAAAGTTTTGATTGTCGTAAGAATTATATTAGAAGAGTGTTGAAGAAATTTTAAATGAAAGAGACTAAGGTGATGCACACTTGTTTGCTATTCATTTTAAATTTACTTATAAATAGGGTTTACAAAATAAAATTGAAAAATTATATGTACAGATAATTTCTTGCACGTCTTTATAGTTGATATTCTTATGCATGCAATCATGTGCATAAGACCAAATATACCAAACATTGTTGGAAGTGGTAGATTTCTATTAAAACTATAGCTTTTGAATATTGTGAAAATGATTTTGAAGTATTTTCATGATACTACTAGTATGAAACTTTGCTTTAGCTATATAGCTAGAGATATTGATTCCAATAAGTTCAATTCAAGTATTTGATTAATTTTAAAAGATAGAGGTCTTTAATAATAATAGGAATTGACATTACTTAAGCGTGGAAGGAGTTTACAAATTCTTATATGAGCTTAATTTTACTCTCAAGAAAAATATGTATTATGTAAATAGTCAATATATTGTTTATTTTAATAAGAATTTAATTTTTCCTTTAAAATACAAGCTTATTAATGTGAGAAATATCATTGTATATAAAATGGTTTAAATTAGAAAATATTCATGTTAATCATAATAAAGATGATATGATAACTAATGTATTATCTAAAGAAAAAAATTAAAGTTCGTTATTTGATCACCGATTTAGCTGGCATCACCACATAGCTGTGAAGAGAGGATATGTTAGATATTTGTATTATTTTCTTGTGTGTAGAATATACTCAAAGTGGAATGGAGTTAAGTTAGGATTATGTGAGAGAGACTTGTTACTAAAAGTATAAAAACAAAGAGAGATATAAGAGAGAAGAAAACAAAAATTCGGCATGTCCACACCAAAGTATTAACTTTAAAATTTCATCTAAAAATTAATTCACCGGTATATTAGACTAAGTATTTATAACAATTGAATTGTCGAGTGAAAGTATGTATTAGAGCTGTCAAAACGGATAATCTCGTCCGATCTGGTTCGATCTACCACGGGTTGATAATTTAGTGAATCAACCCAATCCGGCTCACTTTTTAGCGAGCCAAACAAATTCAAACCCAGTCTGGCCCACCACGGGTTGGCTCACGGGTTCACTTAATTAAAAAAATATAATTTTTTTATTTTTGTTTCCAGTCAAAACTAAATTGTAATTCTAATTAAAATCTTAATTAACTTTAATACAATCAAAATACAAACCAAAATAAAAAAATACAAATTATTTATGTGTTGGATAAAAAAAAATCTAACATGACCTAAATGTAAAGTCCAACTTAATAAATAAAAAATAAAAAACACTTGTGTGACCGTTTTATCTGCGGGTTTATGAGCCAACCCGACTCACTACAGGCTCAACCCAGATGAACCGGATTCTAAATGAGCCGGGTCAAAAATCAACCCGTATTGAAATTTGTAAAAAAATTTTAACCTAACCCGACCAAAACCTGTGGTGTGTCAGGTTGATCCGCGGGTTCCAACCATTTTGACAGCTTTACATGTAAAGAGATAAATGTTATTAGTAATATTAACTTTTCAAAGAAAAATGGTTTTATTAATAAGGATTGTTAATTGGTTTGTTTTAACTAATTTTGCACGGTGAATTTGTTGAAGATTTCTTGTACAATTTATTTTATCGTATTTCTAATTCTTTGGTATAACTCGTAGTTTTTATTCTTGGATTGAATATATTAAAATGTTTTATCATGTTATATTTTACTTTTGATTTCCACGTGAATTCTTGTAAGTAGAGAGGAATTTTATATTATTTGTTATTAAATTTTTTATTTTAATACATTTTTCATTCCTATTGATATTAAAGGGATGTTTAAATAAGTTTCTCTAGCAACTTTAGATCAATTCATAAGTTAAAATAATTTATTTTATCGAAATATTAGTAACATATATAAAAAAAATTCACTCTTTTTAATGTATTTTGTATTATTAATTAAAAATTTACTGAAAAAAATGAGATATATGTATCCTATTCATTATTTAATTAATCTCATTAATAAATTTTAATCAATAATAAAAAAATTATTTTAAAAAAAATGTTTTACAAATATCATGTGTATACTCTTCAACTTTGAAATAAAAGGAATGTGAAAGGTAAACAAATACGATAAAGGCGATATAATAAAAAACTATAACATGTATAAATAAGAATAACGTCCACTCATTTTGGATAGATGAGGCGTGTTTTTTTTTTTATCAATAAAAAATAAAAATAATTAATTTTAGGGATGTTCTAACCTTTAAACAAAAGGTGCAAAATCTATATATGCTTACAAATATCAAATTAATATATAGTTTTCTTATACTTACTTTAAAATGTAAACATGAACTACATAAAAAAAATGATAATTTAATTATCACAAAATATTTTTACACGTGTGTGAAGGCTTTCAATTTCGACAATGTCTAGCCTGTAATAATATCACTTATGTTTGGTAACTGTATTTTTTTCTTTTCTTGCAGCAAATTAACGGTTCTTGTTAATTTACGAATAAATTAAATTAGTAGAAAAAGTCAACATGTGGTGTGGTTTACATTAAAAATGCGTAAAAATTTAACAGTTGAGCAATTATTTTATGTTATGGAGACGTACGTATCTACACTTCTTATAGAAATTAAACGTCAAACAACACGAAAAAAATATGAAACATATTTAAATTAATTACAAATATTGAAAGTATGTAGAAAAAACATTCTTTCACTCTCTATACATTAGTTGTTGACTAGCGCCACTTGCCACCAATTGTATCATGTGCTTCTGACTAAGTCCAATTTTCTAAAAAATACAAAATATAAAATTAAATAGCCTTATTATAGATTGATGTGATTATTTGTTTTTGGCAGCCCCAAGACTCCAAGCAAGGATCAAGAATGGATGCATCTTATCCTCCCAACATGTTCCGTGTAAGCATTCTTCTCCTTTCGGTTTTTTTTTTTTTTTTTTTTTTTTTAGTTTTAAATTTTTTTTTTTTTTTTTAAAATTTTTTATAAAATTTAAAAATATTTTTTTTTTTTAATAATTTTTATTTAAATTAATTTCTTATTTTTAAGTTTTTTAAATTATATTTTTTAAATTTATTTGACATTTCAAACATATTTTTCAGATAACATTAAAATAAATGTGTCAAACAGTATAAACAAACTAAACTACTGTAATGAAATATGTTTAAAACATCAAATACACTTAATCAAATTTAATTAAAATAACTAAATTCATATATTTACATGATTGAAAAATTAAATTAGTTTAAATTTTTTTTAAAAAGAGACTAATTTTAATTTTTTATATAAGTTGAGGGAAAAAAATATATTTAATTTTTTTTTAATGACGTTTTTGGCTGCTGAAGACGTGTTTTGCGTATTTTGTTTTCTACTCAGAAAATTGAGATATTTTATTGGACAAAAATGCCACCCAACAAGTCTTTTTCTTCCAATATTTATATTACAATGTCGTAGTTCTTACTATATTGATATAATTTTGTCACTTAATTTGACCACCTACACATTCCAATTTCCAATTCTTGTTTTCCTCAAACAGCGTACCGTTTTTATTCCTAGTCATTCCAATAATTTTATAATTCTATATTTGCATTTTAATAACATTTTCTCCTCCGTCATTTTATAATTTTTTTTTCCTCGTTCACAATCAAATTACCATGTTTTAGTTTTACGGTATCCTGATATCAAATTTATATTACTATTTTTCTACATTTCATCACGTTATATTCTTCAGCAATACAAAAAGACACATCTGTGTAAATACTTCTTAAACTCAACGAAATAACATTGTGGTTGCAGTGAAGACAAAAAGAAGTTGCTGTTACATATAAAAGGGAAAAAAAGAACAGGATTTGTGCATTAAAGAATCGCTGAGTGCATTTAGCAGGAAGCATGACACCTCTCTCAAAGCTCTTTCACAAGTTGTGCGCCGAAATTATAATCCTATTAGCATCCCTCATAATAGAACTCATCATTCTGATTCAGAAAGTAAAATCATCGTCACGCGCAATCAGCACCCAGCAGTACCTGAAATTGATCGAGAAGAAGAACCCCACGATCTGCTACACCAAAGGGTTGTTGAAGGCGGAACAGGGTGGTGCAGAGTGCAGGGTATGCCTGTGCGAATTGGAGGAAGGGGAGAAGGTGAGAAAGCTGCAATGCCGTCACATGTTTCACAGGGATTGTTTGGACAAGTGGTTGCAACAGTATTGGGCCACGTGTCCTCTTTGTCGGAAACAAGTGGTGCCGGAAGATCTTGTGTTCAAGCACCGTCAGCATCAGAATCAAACAGAGGCAGGTTTTGACGGGAATCATGAAGACAACCTTCCCTATTTTTTATCAGCATTTCGTCGTGGCAACACTCTGCACAGATATTTCTGAAAATTTTACCCAGATTTCTCCTCAACTAACTCATTTTTAGAGATCCAAATTTGTTATTCTTCTTCCTCAGAACAATATTGTTACTGATGTAAACCCTGTTTTATGGAACATGAATATTAGAACACCGATTGTACCTTTCTTCTGTTTCTCTTCACTCTTCTGCTTCCTTCATAACAAGGATACGTTTGTTCGACAAAAAAAAAAATAAAGTTTAAGGTTTATAATTTGTTGATCTAGAAATTGTTATGAAATTTGTCTGTGAGTGGATGAATTTTGGCACCGAAACATAAGATCCAGAGATTGTGGTGGAGGAAAGGCAAGTTCTTTACCACTTATAATTGGATGGTCAAATGAAGTAGTGGAGAAGACATTCATGCTTTAATTTTCTGGTTATGGCTATCTATTCATAATCTACAAGGACCTTTATTAGTATTCTCATAAATTGCTTATTCAATAAGCTTATGGTTCCACTTCTAGAAGCAAATTTTTTGGATTTTTAAGAGGGAAAGAAAATTAAAATGAATAAATTTGAAAATATAAACGACTTGACTTTGAGAGAGAAAATAAATTTTGGCATAAAGTAATTAAATTGAGAGGGAATACAAAAAAAATCTCTGTACTAAAAAATAATTACTGATATAAATTTCGTGCTTTAGAAAAAGAAAATAAATTATTAACATAGCATTGAGAAAAATAAACTAAATTAAATCATTATGCCTTTTATCTTCTGACTTTAAAGAAGTTAGTGGCTGAAATTGTAATCATAAAGCTAATGTTTGGCCACCAATGGATTGTCATCCCAAACCACGTATATATCGATGAATCATTGCCTCTTTTAGAGTAATGAGTAATTAGGTTTAATAAATATTCTAGATATTTTTTACATGTATTAATCTATATCTATAACAACAAAGATGATTTCTTTTTTTTTCCACGTTTCATAATACCAGTTTTATCTTTAGTTATTTTAAAAATTAATTATTTTATAAATAATTTACTTTTAATCATTTTTTACAAATTTCTTTTGTCTTAAATTATTATTTAAATTTTCTTTTTACATATCTTATTTTTCTTTAATTTTATATTTAACAACTATTTTAAAAATTATATATTTATTATTGATCTTAAATTTTTTGAAAATTAAAAAATGCGAATACACATGCACGACAACGCCTGTGTATTCGCTAGTTGTGCCTAATAATTATTTTGAATTAAAAAACATAAACATTTTCTCAAAATAAATAATGTATGTTCAGTTATTAATATTTTGTTAATGTGAAAATGAACCCTTCCAAAACCCTACAAACAAATTTCATAACTCTTAAATATTAGGAAAGAAATTTAACTTTTCCTTTTTAATTGTATCTCTAAATCAACTCGTAACTCCAATAATTCCAATAATGTACCACAAGATAAATAATACATAAAATAATTTAATCACATAAATACAATAAAAAAAGCTAAACAAATGTAAAAAAGAAAAAAAACTACTCAAAGTACACCTAACAGGTCAGTGTTGATGGAAATTATTAGTCTTTCTTTTCTCTACCAACTTAATTAACTGTTGATATGATAGGATGAACTTGTTAATAAATACTCACAAACAGAAAATAAAATAAATGCGTTTTTTTCAAAAAGTAAAACTAATTTATGAATAAATTAAAAGAATTTTAAAAAATTAGTATGCTTTTATTCACAGATGAGATGAGATATAAGCTAATTTAACTTTTTAAAACAATTTAAAAAAATGATCTCATTCTTTGTTTATTAGAAATAAAAGTTGGCATAGGTGTGATGTGTTGTGTAGAAGAATAGACGTGGCATTAATTATTGAATGCAGTTGAGAGGTAGATGAACAATTTCAACATCATAGGACACAGAGATGCATCAAATCAAATTGTGTTGAAATTGTTCTAACTTGGTGGGACAATTGCCTGCTAAGTTTCTAACAACACTCTCTCACTTTCACGTCTAAATAATTTCAACACATTTTTACAATTTTATGTAAAAACCAAGGTTTACTCTTAACAAGTGATATAAATATTTTATTATTAATTATAAAATGTTGTTATTTTTCTAAAATGAGTTACAAATATTGTCTATAATTACAATAAATAATTACATTTTTCTCATTTTCCTCTTAAAAATATTATGGAGTTGAACTCTTCTATCTTCAAAAAAAAGTGTATACAAGGCAAAGAATAATCATTGAATATAAAACAGCAACGTGGACCTAATCCAATAAGCCGACACCAACATTCAATAAAATGAATCGGACCAATGAGAAAATTGTGACGTAAACTAAAACAGACTAAAATTGTATAAATTGTATTGTATGTGGTATTAATCGTTGTGACAGAGGTTAAGTGGATCGAATGTTTCGGTTATAATTGGATTATTACGTTTGAATTTTTGTTAAGTAAAAAAATTGTACTCTAATTAATATTTATAACTTTTAGTCTAATAAAAAATGTTGAATCCTAATACATTGATATATTATAAACTAGAATATTTTTAAAGTGGTAATTATAATTGAAAAAAAAAACGATATAATGGTAGTGGTGTTATCTTTGATTCCAGTTTTTATTGATGTCAATTTGAAAACATTTATTCTTTTTCTATCCTACTAAACATATAATAAATTAAAGTAAAGTAAGTGGATTTTATTAGTATGATATATTGGCAGTGGTTGAAATGGTAGGACAACCAATCGATGTGACAATTTACTACTGTGGGTGAATAATTGATTACAAAACCTGCAACACTATTTCTACTCCACCAACTAATCACCACGTATTTCAAACGCAAATTTTTACAATGTTAATTAAAGGAAAATTACACAAAAACATGTTCAAAACATGTGTTTTAGGTTGTTCACCCTCGTTTAGCCTGTGTTTATATCCACTGATGTCAAAGTGGTTTTCTTTACTTCTATAAATTGAGTGATTTTGAGTGATAAGGATGGAAAGTTTATCTTTTTTCCAATCATATGATTTTATTTCTTCTCTCAAGCGGAAACATCGGAAGAAATAACAAAATTTACGTTCTTTTTGTTTTTGTTTTAAATGTTCTTTTAAATTTTATTCAAATTCGTTAAAAAATGTTACACAATTAATTCTTTTTAAAGATATATGTTTCGAAATTTTATCTTATTCTTACTAAATTTGGTCAAACAATCTGTGAGAGCTGACAATATTGATGATGTGTTTCTTCACTTATAAAGATTTTGATGGTTAAGTAAATAAAAAGTTTTTGAGTGGGTATACGAATAAAAGTGGTTATAAACAATAATAATATCATAAATATAAGTTGAGTAAGTACACATACTTATTTAGAAATTTAGGTCATAACTCTTGATCAAGTTATGGTAGTTAAACTATAATTGACTATATACACTCGTGTTAAACGAAAGAAGTAAGTTTTTTTTTTTTTAATTTAATATAATATGAAATATATATTTTGGTTATTTAAAAAAAATATTATTATATTTTTTCTATATATCAAATTAATCATATTTTTACTGAAATCCCTTCACTTTGGTACAAATTATAAGGGATAAAAACACAACTAAGAAAAAGGGTGAATTGATTGAAAATTATTATTTGAGAAATTCAAAGAAAAATAGTAGAAGAATTCCAATATAATGGTTAATGAGCATAAAAAACAACGATGATAATAAGCAAAACCAAAAGTCAAGAACGGACGAATTATTTTAGACTAGATCGTTTTTTTTCTTAAATCTACATAACTAACTTGTGAAGCAAAATTTTTTAATATAATCTTAAATTATCCGATTACAAGAAACGTCTTTGTAACTAAAACAAGATATATAAACAATCCTCTTGAAACATTTTTCAAGAAAATTTACAAATGAAACACTCAATTGTCTTCACTAACTGGTGCACAAAATTTGAATTCAAAAATAAAATAAAAGAAATGTATCACTTGTACCGTGATTGATTTAGAGCGAAAACTATAGCATGATCATGAGTTTTGATGAATCTTAAGCAACTATTTTTCGAACAAGATATAATGTGTAATGCTCCAAAATAATTTCTTTAGAAAGCCATTGAATTCTTTTGAAAATATTGAAAAAGGTGTTCTACTAAAAAGAAATTTGGAATCAACATAATCAGATTATTTACTAATTAAGGGTTTTTTAACATATTTAGTAGCATAATCAATTATTATCTAAAATAATTAATTATTTTTAAAATATGTGAAAATCAGATTTTAAACAACATAATCCATTATCTTTTATATTTTACAACGTCAGTGATTATTATGCCCATAAAAAAACATAAAATGAATTTTCAATGCAAATACACAGTCAAACTAACATTTTTCACTTTTTACATCTTCACAGTCGTGTAAGTGGAAGTTATTTTTGACTTCTGAATTGTGTATTTTTAATTTCTGAATTACACAATCCAAAAGTTATTTGATTTTTATACTGTAAAATGCAAAAATCATATTTTACTTTTAAATTAAACAATTTTTTAAAAATTATATCTATATAAGTAAATAATAATAAAAATCTATTATAATTTAGTCATATTTTGCAAATAATCAATTTACACTAAAATGCATATATGTTACCATATGACTGTTGAAAAAATTCTTTTTTTATAATGTTAGAGGCACATTCTAAGCGTGAAAGTGGCTCAAGTTAAGGTGAGTTTAATATAATTTTTTCCTCAACTCAATCAAATTTAATTTGGATAAGTTAGATTGGGTTTATCTTTATTTATTTTTTATTTGTTTAACAGCCGAACTTAATTTGTAATTTGGTTGTGTTAGATAGGAACGGAAGGTTAAGTAATTTTAAAAAATCATTTACCGAAACACTTCTAAATAAATATTTTGCTTGTTTTTTTAATAATTATATGGTAAAGACTATTTATAATAGATACATAATTAATACGTTAGATAAATAATATTTTTAATATATATTTATTATGCAGTTAATTTGTAACAGATTTAATTAGATTTGAGATTCATGAATCTATTTCCCGTTCAAAATTTAATTGAATGCGCCTAAATAATACTCAAATCTTAATACTACATAAGTTACGTTTTCCAAAATAGGCCTATCCGTTAGGGCTCAATAAATAAAAAAGATTTTTGTTGGTCTTCATATCATTATTAAATGGGCCGAAAAGCCCAAATAAAAAATAGCTTCGCAAAGGTAGCACGTCAATTAAAAAACTACTGGACCTAGCCCAAGAAATTTAGATAGTTATATATATATATATATATATATATATATATATATATTTCTTGATGAAACCTAAATAAGAAAATTTAAATTTTAACCTTTTTTTGAATTGTATATAATTTGAAAGGTTTTTTTTATACTTTCAATTAAATAATTCAGAAAAAATTAAAATGGAAATTTATGTGTATGGAGGTGCAAGAAGAAACAATTTTAAAACAGGAAGGCCCACTGAGAATCTGGAGATCAAAGCTAAGGCTTAGCTATTTGTACCTTTTATAATGCTAAGTTCATATCCTACAAATCTTGTAAAATATTGTTGACTAAAATGTGATTCCTTTGCGACAACAAGAAAAAATAAAGTGTTATTTTGTACAATGCCATGGAAGTGTGTGAAGCAATAAATTACTAAAGGAGATTAAAATTCTTCACAATAAATGGTGGTAGAAAAAGTTTTATTGAAGCAAATAGATACAAAATAAAAAGTGGTACAAAAAAAAAAGCAATTGTTATCATAATCTACACTTATTATTTCCTTAAAAAAGTGACGTGCATCTGTTCATATGCCTTTTTCTATAAGCATATTTTAATAATGAAAATTAATATAAAAAATTGGAGTAAATTTTTATAAACTAAAATTACATTATGCACAAGTTTTCTTTAATATTTTAAAGGAAATTCTATAAATTAATTTGAATACACGAATATATTGATTTCATATTTCTTCTCTAAATCAACCTATCTTATTATTTGCTTTTACTCATAAGCTAAACAGTTAATTAAACGAAAACGAGCATATCGTTCGGAAAAATGTTTTCACAAATGTATTTTAGAAAACACGTAAAAATGAAATAATTCTTTTCGTAAATTAAAATTAGTTTACCGATAAGTTACCTTACAGAAGATTTAAAATATAATTTATAATCAGAAATGAAGTAATTTTAGTTTACAGATTTGTTTCACATTTTGTTGATACATGAAACAGCAAGTAAAAAAAAGAAAAAGGATGAGCGGGGATTTTAAAGCGGGAAGAACAATTCCCTTTAATTCCATACAATATACAATTATGCACAGCAACACAAAGAAAAAGGAAGATTACAAAAGCAGAAATGACCAACTTGGAATTCAAGCAGAGAAGAAACTGTTAGAAGCAGCAATGGCGATTTGGGTTTTAGGTTCCCAAAGCCGTTTCATAAATTCCTGCTTCTGAACCTCAATTTTGTCCTCCGGAAACGACGATGAGAAAGAAGAAGAAAAAGAAAGGGTGTGAAATTTGGTGGCTGGGAAAGCTTCTTCTCCTTTCTTCAAACATTTTGTTCTCCTCTCGTATTCCTCCGCTACCAACATGGCGATATCAGACATTGTTGGTTGTTGGTTCTTTCTCTCTCTATCCCTATGAGGTTTGTTTGTGTTTTTTGTGAAATCATGTTTAAAGCAAATGTTATTTATAGTGAGAGACTCACCACGCGTGGCCGGTCAACACTTTCAGATAAGGCTCACCCAATTTTTCTTATAAAGTTATACATCATTTTATAGATATTCTTAGAATTATATTTTCCTCCATTATTTGAAGGATAACTTTTTAATCGGATGTTATCATGTATATATTATTTTCTGATAAAATTCATTAAAAAAATAACATTAGCAATATCGATATTTATAGTGGTTTCTTATAGTGGGGTTGGATCATATGTGTCCTTTCAGGATTCCGAAGACTTTCAGAGGAAATACAGAGGACTAATAATGGCCCTTCATCCCACCAATTATTCTATTCATCGTCAGGGCAGGGATGAAGCAACACAATAAGAACAAACAGAAAGAGAAGCGAGAAGTTAAAATTAATTAGATGTTTTATGCGATTAAAAAAATAATTTTATAAAGATGTTTAATTGAATAAAAATATAAATAAAATAGTTTCAAAAGCATATTTAACATTTGTTCTATTACAGCTCTAATTATTGTTTCCTTAAATTGATTATTATAAATAAATACTTTTTGAGGTGTACTTTTATTTATAGGAAAGTTAAATCTAGAAAAAGTAAATTAAAGTTGTAATTATGGAAGGAAGAGTTTAACATAAACTATTTGATTGGTGTGGTCGGTTTGGAATCAGAAAATGACAGTATTGAAACGTGGGACACGTGTAAAATACATGGTATAGAGACGGTATGCACTAACGTCCAACATGCACATGCCCAAACCCGTGTCTGTGTCTGCTTTTGAGTTTTTTCATAATGGATCATTGTTTGGAATCCTAATACCCGGGCCCATTTTAATATGTACGTTTGGATGTAGAAATAACTAAAAGCAATAATTCAGTAAATCAGATTATATGTTGAATACTTTTATTTTTGTCAACTCTATTTTCTCAGTGTAAAAAATAAATAATAGAATAAACCAGGAAAAGAGAGTATACTGTAACGTCCCATTTAATTTAATACGTAAAATTAAAGAAAATGTCACGTGATAAAAGCATAACAACGCGGTCCTGGGGTCCTTAATATCACTCCTACAAAACTAGGCATACCACGATGCCAATGAAGGTGGGATAGTTGTTTAACTAAAAGATTACAATCCGACAACCACGAATACAGGGGCCATAGCCCTAAAGAAAACATGAAAGAAAGAAGCGCGAGATCTAGCCCAGGTGACTAAGCTGTTGGATCATCGTTCCCTTGCTGGCCACGTGAACCTCGCCCATCTGCTCCCATCAACCAAGTTGATGATCATCGCAAGAAAGAACAGCCACATACATCACAACATTACAACAAAACGGGTAAGCTA
>Ga0214542_1008282_pt1 | contig 17323 bp, 16 predicted proteins | sample CNSS1metaG_FD_160096 | JGI IMG/M metagenome (GOLD analysis project Ga0214542, IMG submission 160096) | Root nodule microbial communities from cowpea collected in UCLA plant growth center, Los Angeles, California, USA - CNSS1 | ecosystem: Host-associated > Plants > Roots > Nodule | place: USA... | reverse complement strand
GCACTGCAGTGTGGAAATGTGGGGCTGCCACTTCAAGTTCTAAAGAACACAACCACGTGAAGTGCTTTATTTGTCAACCTTGCTCACCCTTTCTACACCATAGGCACCGAGTGGGGAAGCTGCAACAGTTTGAATCTGCCAATGCTGCCAATATCTAATGCCACCTCTTGAAACTCAACATTAATGAACAAGGATGAACCAAACTACTGCCACCCTTCAAGAACAACACCTCAAGCTCCTTCTAGCGTTGCACAAGTGGATTGGATGATGCACCGAATGAATTGTAATTGCGTGATGGTTCAAGCCACATCCAACTGCAATGCCATGCTGCTGCCACTGATCCGCACCAGAAATACACTCACCGCAACCGAACAAATTGGCTGCTGCTGACAAACTTTTGCTAAGGCGTTGTCCACTAAGAAAAAAAAACAAACACGTGGGCTGCAACCAACTAACCGAACCAATTTTGCTTGCACACTGAACTTACGACAATATCGGTGGCTTCCGCAAACTTCTAACAATCTCCGCCAGAGCTTTGAGGTCTTGAGGCAGCGTTTCAGAATTTGTCGATTCTTGGGATGCACACTCGCAATAGCAAGGCATAACAATATTAAGAAGAATGCTCTGATCAACTCCAAAATAAACTGCAGATAGTACCTTTTTGGGTCAAGACCACTTAAAAACAACGAGTCAAAAGCCACACGAAGAGCTACGAAAAAAAAACCACCACAACTTGAATGGAAAAGAAGACGAGAGTACAAAATGAACCACGAGAAAACCAAATCAACGAACGAGAACAACCCGACAGAACCCAAAAAGCGAAGAACTTGAGAACGACAATCCGAAACGAATTCGAAAGCGAAACAACCGAGCTCTGATTACCAGATGATGAAGGATCGTCTCGGATTTAGGGTGGAATTCATCTAGAACGAAAATGGGTATGAACCCTAGAACGAATGGGGGGAAAATGGAGGATGTCGATTTAGGGGTTTTCGGAACGGGAGAAATTCACGCCACTTGGAGGAGGTTCCAAGATAAGTGAGAAAGATCTCCCACTCTGAATCGGAGATTCAAAGATAAGGATGGGTGGTTCTGGGGAGAACCTCGAGACTTGAGAGAAAACTCAAATTTTCATATAACTCAAATCTAAATACAAAGTGGTGTCACAAGGGCTTATATACTATAGACCGAAACACCAAAGGCCCAACACAACTAAAGGTCCGATAAAGCCCAAACAAAAACATTACAAAAATTATAAAAGAGTTCATGTTCTAAAATCTGAAGCTAATCCGAGATCTCTTTTAAGGTCTTGGACATGATTCCATCAATTGCTCTGAAATCTTTGTGACCATCCTGAACCATGCCTCCATCACTGATGTTCTCTCTCCCTCTCCTATCTGCATACGGGCAAAGATTACGAAGCACTACGCGCCACTCTGAATCTCCCTCACCATTCCCTGAGGGGACACCAACTCAAGCTCCTCTGAGTCGGGAAATAGCAACTTCTTCTCCCGACAATCTATCAGAATGTGATTGGCAGAGAGCCAATCCATCCCTAAGATCACCTCTAACTCTTGTAGAGGCAGGCAGATTATGTTCAGTTTTTGGGGAACGTGATATCCGTCCAAGGGATTTAAGTGGACCCGACAAAGGTCGAGGCAGTGGTAAAGTGGGAAAGTCCTAAGTCGGCCACAGAGATCAGAAGTTTTGTGGGGTTGGTGAGCTACTATAGGAGATTCATAGAGGGATTCTCCAAGATAGTGGCGCCTCTGACTTTGCTTACCCGGAAGGACCAACCTTTCACTTGGACGGAGAAGTGTAAGGAGAGCTTTCAGGAACTAAAAAGGAGATTGACGAGTGCTCCTATATTGGTAATTCCGGATGTGGGGAAACCGTTTGAGGTCTTCTGCGACGCGTCTCATCTCGGGCTGGGTTATGTCTTGATGCAAGAAAAGAAGGCAGTGGCGTATGCTTCACGACAGCTTAAGGTGCATGAGCGTAACTATCCCACTCATGACCTGGAGCTGGCAGCTATAGTTTTTACCTTGAAAATCTGGATGCACTATCTTTATGGTGCTCAGTTCCGAGTGTTCAGCGATCATAAGAGCCTCAAGTACTTGTTTGACCAGAAGGAGCTTAACATGAGGCAGAGGAGGTGGATGGAGTTCCTGAAGGACTATCACTTCGAGCTCCTATACCACCCAGGGAAAGCGAATGTAGTGGCAGACGCCTTGAGTAGGAAGACAGTGCATACTGCACACCTTATGATTAAGGAGGTGGAACTACTAGAGAAATTCCGAGACATGAGGATACAGGTGGAGTTGGGGTCCGAGTCCATTAGGTGTAGTACCCTTACTATATCTAGTGACTTCTTGGACTCGATCCGAGAGAGGCAGTTGTTGGATGCTAGTCTGAACATGGTCAGAGAATAGCTTGGGTCAGATGAGGCTAGGGATTTTGCTTTGGGTGATGATGGTATACTGAGATTTCAGGGCAGAATCTGTGTACCTAATGATGCAGAGGTGAGGAAGTTGATCCTTGAGGAAGGACACAAAAGTCATCTTAGCTTGCATCCTGGCATGACTAAGATGTACCAGGACCTCAAGGAGACTTTCTGGTGGCAGGGAATGAAGAAAGATGTGGCTCAGTTTGTATCAGCATGTTTAACGTGTCAGAAGGCGAATGTGGAACATCAGAGACCCGGTGGGATTCTACAGTCATTGGAGGTACCGGTGTGGAAATGGGACAGCATCTCGATGGACTTTGTGACTCATTTGCCACGAACTTTTAGAAGACATGACACTATCTGGGTGATAGTGGATCGACTGACCAAGAGTGCCCACTTTTTTGTGATGAACTTGAGAATGTCTATGGCCAAGCTGGCCCAGTTGTACATTAAGGAGATAGTAAGACTTCATGGGGTGCCCTCGAGCATAGTTTCCGACAGAGACCCGCGGTTCACATCCCGATTTTGGCAAACGTTACAGAGTGCTATGGATAGCAAGCTCACCATGAGTTCAGCCTATCACCCTCAGACCGATGGCCAGACTGAGAGGACGATCCAGTCATTAGAGGATTTGTTGAGGACATGCATATTGGACCACCTGGGAGCTTGGGATGAGGTATTGCCTTTGATAGAGTTTACCTACAACAACAGCTTTCATGCGAGCATTGGCATGGCGCCATATGAGGCTCTTTACGGCAGGAGGTGTAGGACTCCTCTCTGTTGGTATCAGGATGGAGAGGCAATGTTGGTTGGACCAGACCACCGAGAAGGTGAGGATGGTGAGAGACAGGATGTTGGCTTCTCAGAGTAGGAAAAAGGCCTATGTAGACCGTAGGAGGAGGCCCTTGGAGTTCACAGCTGGCGATCATGTATTCTTGAGGGTGACCCAAACCACCGGTGTGGGAAGGGATCTCCGCTCAAGGAAGCTTTCGCCCAAATTCCTTGGCCGCTATCAGATCACGAGGAGGATTGGGCCAGTGGCTTACAAGATCGCCTTACCCCCACAGTTGGCAAACCTTCACCTAGTGTTTCACGTCTCACAACTGAGGAAGTACGTGTTTGACCCAGCTCATGTGTTAGAAGCCGAAGATATACAGATCAGGGAAGACCTCACCGTGGAAGTACCACCCATCGCTCTTGAGGATAGCAAGGTTGAGGAACGTCATGAAAAGACCGTTAGTCTTGTAAAAGTCATCTGGGATCGGAGAACGGGTGACTCGACTTGGGAGTTAGAGGAGGACATGAGAAAATCACATCCACATCTGTTTACCTGGTGAGACTTTATTTTCGAGGTCGAAAATTTTCTTGTTGGTGAGAATGTGAGACCCCCTTTTTATTTCTGCCCTAAAGTTAGTGGGTTGCCCTTGTAAGTGGGCCTAAGGCCGGCCCAACAAATAAATTCACTAGGTCTGCCCTAAACATTGCACTTCTTCACATTTTTAGAAAACTATTGTCCTTGTCTTAGAGCCGCAGCCGCCTTTTACTTCCGCTAGGGTTCCGACGTTCTTCCGATTCACATTTCATCTTGGCCATTGTTTTGCTCACGTAAGTACTCTTTCACCTTATCGCCTCTGTCTAGTGTAGTTTTGTAGTCACAGTGGGAAACTCTGTAATGACTCGTTTAACTTGCTGTTCCAGTTTGCGAGTCGGGTCCTAGAGCTGCTGTGCTCCTTGTTTCAGTGTCGAAGTCCCGTGCAAACCCATTTCCAGGTAAGGGAAGCTAGAACCCTCCGGTTTGTTTGGTGCGAGTTTGCTATTTTATGTGGTTGGTGATCTCCTTGTGTTTGCCTGTTGATATGGATGTATGATACGGTGGGATTGTTGTTTGTGGTATGTATTCATGTCTGTTGCAGGTGAAAACAGTGGCGGGCACTGATAAACTCGCCCAAGCGAGCTAGTCTCGCCTAGGCGAGATTAACAGAGACTCGCCTAAGCCTTTTCTCCACGAATGGTCGCCCAGGCGACCCACTGTGGTTTTTGAGCGATCGAGCATCTCGCCCAGGTGAAAGGGGTCTCGCCTAAGCGAGATCCCGCGAGTGCTTCTGCTCCCTTCTCGAGCCCTCGCCTAGGCGAAGAGGGAGCTCGTCTGGGCGAGACCATCTCGCCTGAGCGAGACCCTCCAGCTTGAGCGAGGTGCTGGGCGAGACAGTGCAATGTGGGATGGTTTTCTTGGTTTTGTATGGTTAATGCTTGCTTGGCTTTGAGTATTGTGCTAAAGGTTTGATATGAGTGAGTATGATCGAGTAATGCAAGTCATCAATTATGTATAATGAGTTGACATGAGTTTCGCATGATATTGTAATGAACTGGTTGGTATGAAAGAGGCATGATAACGATATGATTTGGAAGTCCTTGGTACATGGATAAACTATGATGTGTTGGAATGAGTTGGGCTTGGATCATGAAAGGCGTTGGCTTCAAAGGTTGGTACGAATGATGTATATCTACGCGTGGTAATTATTATTTTGGCTATGTGAATGTGGTTGAATTGTGTCAGTGCATAATTCCTTGGGGTCTCTAGGTGAGACTTTCAGGGACGCGCTTCAGTGGTCGGGACGTAATTCCATGGCCCCTGTTAGTGGGTGTTAATGGTGGTGCCCCATCTGTATAACTAAGTAAGGATTCAAGTTAAGGTTGCATCCTGACACTCTAAGGAGAAAGTTAGTCTCACTTAGAGCGGACTGACTCCTGTGGTGAGAGTAGCAGGAGGCCTGAAATTCAGTAAGGGCTAACCTTGTGGTGAGGGAAATTCGATTCATTGTAACACTTGTAACACATAGCTCAGGGTTGAGCAGCTCGGGGTTGAGCAGAGTTATCCACCACAAGTGCAAGCATCCGCTGAATCCGACTAAGTTATACGTATCCGGATGAGTCGAGTCGAGTCGTAGTGTATTGATTGAAAAGTCTTAATATGCTTGAATGTTGTGTTGGTATTGAATGGTGAAAGTATATTTAACTGTATGATAAAGATGTTGTTGGCTCTAGCTTACCCTTTTCTTGTTGGTTGCTTTGTATGTTGTGTTTCTATCTTCGCGATGATCATCAATTTATTGATGGGAGCAGATGCGAGGGATAATCGTGGTCATCAGGGAAGAGGCGACTCTGCAGCTTAGTTTTCTTGGAATACCTTGAAGGCTACGACCTATGTATTTGTCAATTTTTACTTATGCTCGTATTTCCAGCAGACTGTTTATGATGCTCGTTAGTTTTTGGCGGCACCGTGGTGTGCCTTAGTTGTATGGCCTCATGTTTAAACTCCGGAACTGCACTGTTGTATTATAATCAAGTGACGTTTTCTTTTAATTACACTCATTAATTAATTAGGACGTTACATTTATGGTATTAGAGCAGCACAACTGGTAGCATCTTCTGGTTCGCCAGGGTGTTAAAGGTCAGGTTGGGAGTTCGATACCCACTGACAACAACCTGCCTTGCGAAGTGGGGGGACACTTGGGGCGAGGGGTTGGGGTGTATTGGGCTGTAGACCTGACATGGCACTGGGGTGGGCCAGGGGATGTTATACTAAAAGGTTTCATATAACAATGACAAATTAAAGAAATTACCTTGTCGTTAATATTTAATTTAAACAACGTAATAAAAGAGAATAAAATCTTGACTTCATCTTATCCTCTCGTCAATCTAGTCCACGCCAAAAGCATATGCCTTATCACTTGCTCCCGTATAACACACATGTCATACGATCATCGCACACACAACAAACACACAAAAATAAACAAACATGGGTAAGCTAACCATAAACAATGGTATATAAAAGAAATTTAGTAAAGTAAGACATTACAAGCAATGCTAACATCACATCCAACCAAGTAAAATACTCCAGCATGATATTCACAACCACGCTCTGGTATTTCTGTCACCTGTTTCCCACCACATCATCTAGTTTCATATAACCAAATGGTTCGTGTCCTCTTACCATTGTAGCACCGGACCTGTCTCCCGTACTCCGAGAACAACATCGGTGAATCGCACACTGAGCACTATACTTAGCAATGAGCCAAAAATAAGGCGAAACAACTTTTCTCTCCGTACTGCCACACATAGGCGAGAGAAACGATACTCGAACCCATCCTTTTCCATTGTCTCACACCGACGAATAGAACCCCTTTCCATTACCTAACACAGGCAAAAGAGTCATTTCTAGGCTTCTAGGTACGATAGTAAACCTCACATACACTGAATCAAACTCATGTATTCCAAACCAACTTCACAAAATCCACATTCCATAACATCAATCGCGCAATCAAAACTCACTTTTACAAACAATCTCATGGAATGAAAGCTACAAGCAATGTTATAGAATGAAAGCTAGTTAAAATTGCATTTTGGCGGCCCTGACCTTTTCTTACTAATTTACTTATAACTTTTCCAAAAATATCCAAATGATTTGATTATTTTTTTCTTAGATTATAGACTTAGTTAAGTTTAATTCGATTACTAGAACATAATTTTTGGAGTTATATAGAAGTTCCATCTTAATTTGGAAAATTCCGAATAGATTGTTAAATAGTGCTAGCATCAAATCGACATTTGTTATGGTTTTACTCATAACATTTTCTATATATGTCCAATTGAGGTGATTATTTTTGGGTTGGAACCTAGACTTCCATATCTTTAATTTGACTACTATTACATTCTTTTTGAAGCCCTAGGCTGTTTGTAATTCATCTTCGAAAATCAGAAATATTCCAACGTCCACAACAACTTACTGCTTTAGTGTTTGCTCACTGTTTTATTTATTACTTTTTCCACAGATATCCAAATAAGATGATTCTTTCTGGGTTAAGATTTTAATATATATATATATATATATATATAATATTAAAAATTAAAATAAATAAAATGATAACTTAAACCACTCAAATAATTGTGCCATATTTCATAATTCAATAAAATAATTAATTTAAATAAACCAACTCTCTAAATCAAGCCATCAATTTTTTCCATGTGTTTCTCTTTATTCTAATTTTTCTCGAGTCTTACAAAAAAAGTGAAACCCTCGACATTGCGCCACCATGGTAGCAATCGCTAAAGAAGAAGCTTCCTTGTGCACATAAAACGCCTTCGCTTGAGCAAAAAGACACCATCCCGTCTGTTTGAACCAACAGCCACGAAAGAGGTGGAAATTGCGACTCCTCAATCTGACCCCACACTCCAATTGCAACCATTATCGTCCAAACGCGAACCATAAATCAACAACGACATGCTTCATTGTAGGACGAACCAAATTTGCTACCTTTAGATTGCAGCCTCGTTGGAAACCTTACAACACAACAACAGCCACGTGAATCCATCTGCAAATACCCTAATTAGGGAGAAAGAAAGGGGATGCCACATGTCAGCCTCTCAATGCACCATCAACGGGTCAAAGTTGATCAAATAATCAAGGATTATAAAACAGTCAAAGTTTGGTAAAGAAAGGGTTGAAATGAAATTATTCAACTTTTTGGACTTCTGTGCAAATTTGGTCTACAAGATCATTGGGACTAAATTAGAATTTTGGGCAAGATTTAATTGTTGATAATTATTTAAATTTTTTAAGTAATTAATCAGATAATATTAACCGAGAATATATTCTAGATATTTTTAAAACTGGTAAAATCTGTTAATTATTTGAAAGATATCATATCAAAAGATAAAAGATTTTGATAGGAAAGATAAAGTCCAAGTCCAATCAAGCCTATAAAAAGACCCAAGGTGAGCAAAAGGGGACACTTAGCAACTCTTTGGTTTTGGCAACCACCATCACATCTCTCAGTTTCTTTCCATTCCACTTTTCATATTCTTCTTTTATCTATCATGTATTCCACTCCATCCATGGAGGGATAAGGTTTTTGGGTTGATTTCACTGTAATTTCAATATGGATTCTAAGGTTAGATTAAAATAATGTCTTTGTTCTTTTGATTATTGTTTTGATTTTTATTCATTTATGTATTTTATCTCTCAATCACGTAAAAAGTAATGGTTTTTACATCATAGCTAATTAGTTAGATGTTTTGATCTACATGTATGTTGATCTTATGAGTTCAAGGGTTTTTAATTTTAATTGAGAATGTACTTTGATTAAATTTAGAAACTTTCATGTGACTGAATGGGTTATTTCCAATGATTGAGAATGCACTTTCACTACACCCTTTTTGACTTTAGGCAACACCACATTTATCCACAAGTATAAAAGTGTTATGTATACATAGTAAAGACAATAGTTTTACAAGTATGGTTTAAGAAATTTGAATGGCAACGCTATTAAAAATGTTAATAGTTTAAGCCATATTTATTAAACTGTTGACTTTAAAATATGTGGGCTAAACCATAAAACTGTTGCCTGTAATAAATTTAAAAAATTAAATTTGATAAAAAATATAATTTTTAGCTTACTCCTTTGCCTCAGTGTGTTAGTAAAAAAAATCAACTCAAAACATAGATTCTTCCCTCAACCTTTTCATTTGTGAATTCTTCCCTCCTCTTTCTTAGGTTTCCTTCTCACTACCTCCCTCTCTTCTTCACCCGAAACGCCACACCTGTCTTCATTCTGTCAAAACCGTACACCGTTCTTCTGAGTTTTATTTTCATTATTCTAAGTGTTTCTCTTTAAGCATCCCTCCCAACACCATCTCATGCCATCTCGTTCGTCCGAAATCACCAACATCAACGCTTCCTTTGTTGTCGACGATACTCAATTAGGGTTTCACTAGAGTGTTCACATCTCGCCCAAAACCCATGCTAGTTTTGAAATGGTGAGTTTAGCCAAGAAGGGGGGTTGAATTGGCTTTACAAAACTTTTTCGAAAGCTTAAACTCTTTTTCAATTGAATCTAATGAACTAGAAAGTTTGGATGTAAATGTAGCAGAGTAGTACACTTTCAGTCGATTAAAATATAAAACAACAGACTAAATTGTTTTTAATACTATGAAACAGTCGATTAAAAATATAAATCAGTCGGCTAAAATACTGGAGAATTATGCAGAATGCAGAATTCGTGAATTTAACTCAAACAACAATCTTTTACATACAAGACATGTTCCAATCAGTATTTATAACAAGTATAAAGCCTCAGATTACACAAAAATGCATTAAATCACACCAAAAATCAAATTGCTTGGTTTTCTTGAGTTTTTAAAGAGTTTCAAAGAGAGGGAGATGAGGGAAAGAAGAATGCACAGCTGTTTTTATACTGGTTCACTCAATCACAGAGCTACATCCAGTTTTCCAGGACAACCTAAGCTTGGTTTCCACTATATACAAAATTTTACAAATCAAACACCAAAATTACACTTTTGAACACAAAGCACATAAGATTTTTGAGTCACACAACAATCTAGAACCACAACCAACAAGAATCACACTTCCAGACCTGAAATCACATCAGGCAAACCATCTAAAGGCACAAGAACGTCCAAACCTGATGATGGTTGTCCCTAGCACACCATACATCTGTTCTTCAAGCTACTCACAAGCCAAAATGCCTCCAAGATCAACTAATATCAACCAAGATCTTCAACAACGAGTTGCAGCTGTGTATTGCAGAGAGTGAACGCTTCCTAGAGATGAATGACTCAATTTCGTTCATATCAGATTCGCACCTCTTCCCGTGAAAACACAGCTTATATAGTCTGGTTTAAGTGAAAACAGTCGATTGAATTTTCCGTATAGTCAGCTGATTTCACCTGACTTAAGTGAAATCAGTCGATTGAAAAATAATTCAACTGATTGAATGCATTCATACTAGAAACTATATACAACAAGCCTTTTAATCTGTTAAAACCCATTTTAACAGATTAAAAAAGACACATTAAGGCACACAAGACATCTAACCTATGTCATATAGCCTATCGACAATGTATAACACTAACACATTACATTTAACATGTTATATATGGATTTAACACACTAAAACTTAATCTTCAAAAGGATCTTCATCAAACACTTAAGATCTTCATGCACATGGCTTTATCAATTCTTTGCTTCAAGCTTGCTTGTGCCAACAATCTGCCCCTGAATTGATGAAGCCAATATCCTCGAGTTGAATAGATGAGCTAAGATCCATAGAGAAACCTGAAAAAGCTTTTGCATACAAGATACCAATATTCCAAATATACAACCAAGCAAAAGCACACAAGCATACATACATATCACGTATGCATATGCTCCCCCTATCATTAATAATATGATTTAACTTCATATTTTTGATTAAGTTTGCAGTCTTATATGATTACAACAGATTGATTTCAGGTTTTCCAATATTCACACAATTTTACTCAATTTTCACTCATTTTCCCCCCTTTGGATTCATCAAATGAAAGTAAATGTATATATCAATTTGGAAAGATGAAAATTTTCATTAAAGCAGTAACATAGGGGTGTACCAGGGCACCTGGCACGAATAGAAACACACCAAACCAGAAACGGAAATGCAGATACATCATGAAGCTAAAAACTGATATGATCAGTCAACTGAAATTAGAAAATAGCCAACTAAAATACTAGAACAGACAACAGACACACAAAATGCAACATGAAAATACAATGCATGACCTATGAGCCATCCCTTCCACTCATTCCTAGGGTTGTCTCTGTTGTAGACATTGGAGAGGAGGTCATGAACATTATGGAGTTGGTCATCCAAGTCTTGAAACCTTGTTGTGCAGTACATGTGATGTGCATTTTGAGCCATGTTGAGGTCTTGAAGCTGGTTGAGAACCATTCTCTCAAATTGGGAGTATGCAGGTCTAGTATTTTCAGGAGGGTTGTACAGCTCAATTGCTATTGGCTGAGGTTCATCTTCCTCTTGGTTTCCTCCACTTGTTCCCGCTTCATGATCATTTGCTCCAACTTCAATGTTTGCACCTTGATCTCCTTGAACTAGCCAAGTGTTGCCTACCATGGTGAATCCCATCTTGTGCATATACAGTGTTGAAACATGATTGAGAAGGCCAGTAGACTCCTCAAGCTCTCCTTCCACATCCACACCAAAATGCTCAATGAACTTGGAGATGAGCACCACATATAGAAGCTTGAAATTCGTGAGCCTCTTTGCCTTCATCATGTGATTTTGAATGCAGTACATCACCACTAGATTACCTTCATTCAAGGTAGCATGGTTGCTCCGGCTAGGCATGATGATTTTGCTCACCACCATGGCTAGCAACCTTTCCTCCACACGAAGCCTTCCCATATGGAAATTTCTAGCTTGCTCACCTTAATTTCTCACACATTGGTTGAAGTATTGCACCTTGTTGAACTCATCCACTCCACTAGTTTCACCTTTGCGGACTTGCACACCTTTTTGCCTTAGGCCAACCACATCCTTCCATGTTTGCCTAGTGATTTCCATCTACACACCTTTAACACTTGATTTGAGAATGCCATTGCTAAACTTAAGGTTGGTAAAGAACACCTTTGACACTTGATTCTAGGCATGGTGAAAAGTAGGTTTAGCTTTTACTAGCAAATGAGAATGCCAATGCATGATGCTTATGCAAGTATTTATAGAATCAGCAGGTTGATTTTCAAAATCATTCAATTAAATCGTGCAGATTTTCTGGTTTCAATGCAGTATAGGAAATCACAGCAATTAAATGTGAGGGGAATCTGAATCAGAGATGCAATGATGTGTTTCCCATGCGTTTTATGAACAAACCACTCACAAACAGTTCACATCTAATGCATGCACATTGGAAATCATGTAATTAAAGCACTTGATGGTCAATGCAATCTGAAAAGTTGATTTTAGCTGATGTAATAGTTGTTACAGCTGCTGCTACAGTCCAAAAATAGTCATGTGATGCATACTTTGACTGGGTCAATCAATTAAAATCAATTCAAGCAATTCCACATCAGTATAAGTGATTTTAACACATAAAAATACAAAGTTAGTCGACTAAAACTGTACCAGTAAACTGATTTTTGGTGCAGTTGCAGTTTTAAGTGAAATCTATGTGTTAAATTTGTAGTTTTAACTGACTAAAAATTTCAGATTTCACGAAATTCACACAAGACCAATTTGAATCAAATATATGTGCTGTTTTGTGAGATTTAGCAGATTAAAACAATTCCAGAACATAAATTATGCTGATTTTGACATTTTAAATGAAATCGATGTGTTGAATTTGCAAATTTAGCTGACTGAAATTCTGGCAGTTTTCAAATTATGCAAATTTTTGTCATTTTAAGTGCAACACACACATGATCTAATAATATTAACAAGCCAAACATATATCAACATATATTCTTCATGTCAAGAACACCTAATTCAGTTCTAAGCTTATTGAATCTATCACGTGCAAGTGGTTTAGTGAATAAATCCGCCAATTGATTTTCAATTTTCACAAACATGATTTCAATATCACCTTTTTGAATATGATCTCTTATGAAATGATGCCTGATTTCAATCTGTTTAGTTTTAGAATGTTGAATTGGAATCTTAGTTAGATTGATTGCACTTGTATTATCGCAATAAAGAGGTACCTTCTCTAGCTTTACACCATGATCCATAAGTTGATGCTTCAACCATATGCTTTGAGCACATGCATGTCTAGCTGCTATGTACTTAGCCTCAGTTGTAAAGAGTGCTACACAAGCTTGCTCCTTGCTATTCCATGAGATTAGGTTTGATCCAAGTAGATGGCATGTACCACTTGTGCTTTTCCTATCTAATTTGCACCTTGCATAGTCAGAATCTGAAAAACCACTAAGAACAATGTTAGATTCATTAGGATACCATAATCCAACATTAGTTGTTCCTTTCAGATACTTGAGAATCCTTTTTGCAGCTTTGAAGTGCGATTCCTTTGGATTGGATTGAAACTTAGCACACAGGCAAACACCAAACTGTGTATCCGGTCTACTAGCACTTAGATATAACAAGGAACCAATTAACCCTCTATATTTGGTTGAATCAACTTCGTTTCTAGCTTCATCTGCATCCATAAGGCAGTTTGTAGCAATTGGAGTGGCAGCCTCTTTGCAATCTCCATTTTGAACTTTTTTAGTAGATCAAAACAGTATTTTGACTGGCTTAAAATTGTCCCATGCTTGAGTTGCTTCACTTGCAACCCTAGGAAGTAGGTTAACTCACCCATCATAGACATCTCAAATTCTCCCTGCATAGCTGCAACAAACTCTTCACACATGGAGTTATTATTTGATCCAAAGATTATATCATCCACATATACTTGAACAAGTATTACATCACTTGCATGCTTTCTAATGAAAAGTGTTTTATCAACAACATGCATGCATGAGCTAACAATAACCTCACAGCTTCTAGCCTAGCCACAGGTGCATATGTTTCATCAAAATCAATGCCTTCCTCTTGATTATAACCTTTAGCAACTAGCCTAGCCTTATTTCTAACTATATTACGATTCACATCCATTTTATTCCTAAAGACCCATTTTGTACCAATCACATTCATTTCATCAGTTTTAGGAACAAGAGACCACACATCATTCCTAGTGAATTGATTAAGTTCATCTTGCATAGCAACAACCCAATTACTATCACACAATGCATCATTCACATCCTTAGGTTCAATTTGAGAAACAAATGAAACATGTTGAAAGAATGCAAGCTTGCGTGTAGTGGATACTCATTGTTCTATGTCACCAATTATGTTGTCCTTTGATAATCCTTTGGGTTCAATCCACTCCTTGGGTAAATTATTGTCTACAGCTTTTTCAGTCGACTGAATTTCCTTTTCAGCTGACTGATTTCTTGTAGCAGATTCCAATTCTGCAACAGATTTCTTCTTTAGTGTTGTTTCTTCTTCATCTGCAATCTTAGGCACATGATCTTGCAATTTTGGGTTAGTTTCATCAAATACAACATGCATAGACTCTTCCATAGTCATCAATCTCTTATTATAGACTCTATATGCATGACTTTGTGTAGCATGGCCTAGAAAAACACCTTCATCCGCTTTTGCATCAAATTTGCCAAGACTTTCTTTGCCATTGTTTAAAATGAAACACTTACACCCAAATACTTTTAGATGACTTAAAACAGGCCTCCTCCCTTTGGAAAGTTCATAGGCTGTTTTCTTCAAAATTGGCCTAATCAACACTCTATTTAAAACATAGCAAGAAGTGTTGATTGCATCAGCCTAAAAGTACTTAGGCAGTGAATTCTCATTTAACATAGTTCTTGCTAGTTCCTCAAGTGATCTATTTTTCCTTTCAACAACACCATTTTGTTGTTGGGTTCTTGGTGTAGAAAAAATGTTTAATACCATGCTTTTCACAAAAGTGTTCAAACCTTTCATTTTGAAATTCCCCACCATGATCACTTCGAATAGACACTATCTTGGAACACTTTTCATTTTCTAGCATCTTGACAAGTCTTTTAAAAGCATGAAAAGTGTCATTTTTGGCAGCTAAGAACAAAGTCCATGTGTACCTAGAGAAGTCATCAACTATGACTAATGCATAAAGATTGCCACCAAGGCTCATGGTTCGAGATGGACCAAATAGATCCATGTGAAGCATCTCTAAAGGTCTTTCAGTTGAAACAACATTTTTGGGTTTGAAAGAGACCTTGGTCTGTTTTCCTTTTTGACATGCTTCACACACTCTATCCTTCTCAAACTTGAGTTTTGGTAGTCCTTCAACCAACTGTTTTTTGTTTAGCCGATTAAAATGTTGCATGTGTATGTGACAAAGTCTTCTATGCCATAACCAAGTGTCATCCTCTTTTGTAAGCAAAACAATGGATGCTAAATGATGCATGATGCAGATCAAGTACATATATATTGTTGACTCTTTTTCCTATCAAAACAATTCTACCATTTGCATCATATATCAAGCAATTGTTTGGTTCAAACATCACTTTAAAGCCTTTGTCACATAATTGACTTATACTTATCAAATTATGTTTGAGCCCTTCTACCAGTAGCACATTCTTGATGTTGAAAGAGGATCCATTGCCTATGACTTCATTTCCAAGGATTCTTCCTTTGTTGTTGTCTCCATAGGTTACAAATCCTTCTTCTTTCAATTCCAACTTTGCAAATTTGGTCTTATCTCCTGTCATATGCCTTGAGCAGCCACTATCTAGGTACCATAGATCCTTCTTTTCCTGTTTTATGACCTGCAAAACAACATAGTATTACATGGTACCCTTTGATAGTTTGGGTCCAACATGGTTATGCCTTTCTAGATCCTTTTGGGATCCATTTCATAATTCCCTTAGGTACATAATACTTTCTAACATGACAATTCTTGAGAATATGACCTTTCTTCATACAGTAGTTGCAAGAAATGAAGGGCATAACATTTGGCTCATTCTTAGAAAAGAAACTAGAGAACTTCTTGGCTTTCTTTTAATGGATAGGTGAATTACCAAGTCCAGCCTTTCTAAAAACACAATTTTGAGAGCCAAGAACAACTTCCAAGTTTGCTTTTCCTCTTGTGAACTTTGCACATGTTTTCAAAAGGTATTTCACTTGATTTTTCAAAGTAGTGTAGTTTTCACAAGGTTTTATAGCTAGTTGTTTTTCAGAACAATCGACTAAATTACTGTAAATCATTTCCAAATGTTCAAAATCAGTTTTTAAGTCAACTATTTCTGATTCTAGTTGGCTAACTCTGTTTTCTAGCCAGTTATTTAATCCTTTTAGCCAATTGTTCATGACAGCAATTTTGTTTGCCTCACTATGCAACTCTTCAAAGTCATGCAACAATTGGTAATAGTCATTATTATCTTTGGATGGCAAGAAACTTATTTGGCTTGATGACGATGATTCATATCCGGCCATGAGACATAGATTTGCTTCCTCACTTCCTTCTTGAGATGAAGTGCTTGTTAAATCATCATTGTCCTCCCAAGCTATGTAGGCACGTCTTTCCTTGCCCTTTTTCTCCTTTTTCCTATCATCAACCTTCTCCTTCTCTTTGTTAACATTAGGACATTCAATCTTGATATGTCCTTGCTTTCCACAATTATAACATGAGAATTTAGAAGAATTACTTGAATCATTTTGTTTAGAATTGTACCTCCTTTGATTACCTTTGTTGCCTTTCCTCTTGAGATACTTTCCAAACTTCTTGACTAGTAGATTTAAGTTCTCATTATCACTAGATTCAACAACCTCTTCCTCGGTTTCATCACTCTTCTTAGAACTAGCCTTCAAGGATATGGGTTTTTCCTTTTTCTCACTTGTTTCAAGCTCACTTAGCCTTTGCATTTCAATCTCATGCTCTCTAAGCTTACCAAACAATGCAGCTGTTGTGATGATGGATAAATCCTTGGATTCAGATATGGCAGTCACCTTTGGTTGCCAATTTCTATCAAGACACTTAAGCACTTTGATGTTTAGCTCCTCTTTGTCAAATTCTTTGCCTAGACCCATGAGATGGTTGACTATGTGAGTGAACCTCTTTTGCACTTCAACTATGGACTCTCCTTTTTGCATCTTGAAAAGCTCATACTCTTGAATCAAGGCATGCTTCATTGCTCTCTTCACTTCACGTGTTCCTTCATGTGTAACCTCGAGGACATCCCACATTTCCTTTGCATTCTTAAATTGGGAGACCCTAAAAAAATTCATCCATACTCAAAGTGATGAAGGATTGACCCTGATCAAGGATGAAGGCACATGCTTAAGAAGACTAAGCATGTTTAGAAAGGAAGTTCACTAATCCTTCATCCCTTTCATTTATGTTTGTTATTTTTTATTCCCTAAGTTGACTTAGTTGAATCAACTTTAGTTGACTTGTTGACCTTTGACTAGGTTTGACTTGTTGACTATAGTTGACTTGAGTTAAGCCAACATGCTAATCTATGTTTATTTGCTTTGTAGG
>Ga0214542_1008280_pt1 | contig 17324 bp, 14 predicted proteins | sample CNSS1metaG_FD_160096 | JGI IMG/M metagenome (GOLD analysis project Ga0214542, IMG submission 160096) | Root nodule microbial communities from cowpea collected in UCLA plant growth center, Los Angeles, California, USA - CNSS1 | ecosystem: Host-associated > Plants > Roots > Nodule | place: USA... | reverse complement strand
AAGCTCCAAAAATTTTGTATTTATATTCAAATTAAATATGATTGAATCAAGAACCAAATGAAACAAGAACCAACTTAATTGAATAACTATAAAGAAAGTTATGCACCAAACAAGCAACAAAGGTCAAGGTTGTCAACAACCAAACTACAATGATCTTGCGATAAAAACTGCTCTTGCTATAGAGCTCCGATTCAAGATCTGACCAATCAAAGTCAAGAACTATATGTTGAGGATCAGCTATTAAAATATCAGCTCGATCCAACGGTTAACGAAGTAGAAACCTTCATTTTACGAAAAGTGTGCAGTGTTGTCAACAACCAAACTACAGTGACCTTGTGATAAAAACTGCTCTCACTACAAAGCTCTGATTCAAGATTCGACAGGTCAAAGTCAAGAATTATGTGTTAAGGATCAGTTGTTAAAATGTCAACTCGATCCAACGATTAACGAAGTAGGAACCTTCATTTTACGAAAAGTGTGCAGTGTTGAAAAAAGAGTAGCACCACATTAATCAAACATACTCGCACACCATACATTTTTATTCGACGAACAGCCTCATTCAAGCACCATAGCCATACAAACAGACCAAAAATTGGCAAAATAACTTTAAAAACATAAACTCTAGCTTCCCTTACCTGGAAAAAGCTAGTAGAATATCCCGACACCCAAGCAAGTGAGTACTACCGACCACGAAGCAGATTCACGAGATGTAAAACAGTGGAATAGATTCAAAATGGGTTACCATGGTGAACCCTAGTTAGAATCATGATGACAAAGCTGGGAATGAAAAAGGTACGATGGAGAATCAACTTACATGGACTGAAGAATGGAGTTTAGCTAACGCGAAGAAGATTAAGACCCAAACCCTAGTAGAGCTTCTATGGAGAGAAAAGAAAAGAGTGAGAGCACTGATTTTGGCAAGTGAGTGCATAATGAGGACCTTGGCTGCTTTAGGGGCCTTGGCACCCTATGGGCCAGCCTTTAGGCCCAACTGATTAGGGGCAGCCCTTAAAAATAAAAGCATAAAATAATTGAGCCTTACATTTGCTCCTTGTTTTTGGCCAAAAATTGATACTAGATTTATGTTAATTACACCAAGAAAGCAAATCATCCATATTAAGAGATTCAATTTTAATGAAAAAGTCGTTGATCTGTTTCAAGAAATTTAACGAAATTTATCATAAAAGACCAAATTGCATCAATTTTTTAAAAATCGGGACCAAATTGAGACTAAAAAATAACTAGAGAACCAGCTTAACATTTTTAAACGAAAACATGAATCAAAAGAGTAATTAAACAAAATATTTATTAATATAATTTTTATTTTCCTTCTCATTGTCTTTTTAGTTTTTCACATTTTGTAATCATCTCTCGCTCTCATATGTTTTCTTTTTGTTTTTAAAGGAAAAAAAGTTAGATACAAACTCATTATTTTTGCTCTAATTTCTCATTTATCCTCTTCCTTTCTTGTCTCTTCTCTCACTTTATAATAAAACATTATCTTTTTATCTCATGAGCTTTTTATGTATTCATTTTTTATGAATATAGAAAAAAAAATAATGTATTATGTATTTTTCATAACCGATTTTTAATTGTGACTTGACTCTAATACATTTTTCTTTTAATAATTATGTGTCTCAATTTTTTATTAGATTATGATGAAATATTTTTTAATATTATTTTAAAAAAGCTATATTGTTAAAGAATAAAAGAATAAATTCATGGTTCAAAAGTGATGAAAAGGAAATTATTGATGAAAACAAGATAGATTCTACTTCTTCACATATTTTGAAGCAGTATACTAATGATCAAATTATTTAGTTATTGAAGTCATTTTTTTGAAGCATTATACTAATGATCGAATCTAATGATCTCAAAATTATATTACTCACTTTTGGTCAAAATCCGATAGACTAATAGTCAATGTCAATGTCACTAATGTCAATAGTGAATTAATTGAATGTCTTCTTTTCATTCGAATATTGAAGGATGAAAGCTTCTTTTAAAATTAAAATGTACAAAAGTTAATGATAATAATTTAAGTAACATTTAAAAATATTAAATGAGTTAATATGAATATTCTTTTAACTATAAAACTTAAACATGTAAATTGTGATAAATTATTTTTTTAATATTTTTATTAAACAAAGTATTTATGAAATTCATAATAAAATAATAACAGTGATAAAAAAACAAACATAGATTAAAAAATTGATTTTGGTGTACGCCTCTATTAATTGTTTTTTCATGATATATCAACTGAGAGTTTAAATTTTGTTAATAAAATATTATAATTATCAAACATTAATATTTTTTTTACAAGAACTACAATATTCTAATTTTTTCATGGAGTTTACTTTCATCAAGCTAAATATATAAAAATAAACTTAAACAAAGAGATTAAGAGTGTCAAACTATATTTTTTATATATAGATTATTTTTTTATTAAAAAATATATTTATTTTCTCTCTTCATTGCTTCTACTCAAAATAAGCACACATAATAATAAAATACAAAAAAAAATATGATTATTATCATTATGATATCATAAAATAATCATAAAAAACTATCATTAAATGTCAAAGATTACTTTTAGTCAATGTGTTCATCTGCTTTCTTTAAAAGACTTGAAATCTTCAATAATTGAATCAGATTTAAAACTTGTTGCAATATTCCTTTCAATCTAAGCTATCATACTACTTGTTAAAGAATTTTCAAATTCATTATATGTAATTCTATGAACTTTAGAGAGTTATTTTTTCTTTTCTTCAAATCTTGAACTCATGAAATTTCTCAAGTTTAGTTGATGTAGATGCATTTTTTTTTTATCTTCATCGCAAACCTCCCTCTTACGAAAGAAAAAAATATTTTACCCTAAACCCTAAACCACATGTAAAAGAAAAATAGATTGCTTCAAAACACAAAGGTAGAAATGAACTTACTCAAAAAAAGAAATTGTTCGGTCCAAAATGGTCCTTAAATCCTCAATTTCAATGTAGTGAAACTTGAGTTTGAAAATAATGAAAGATTGAGGTTGAAAATTGAGTTAGAAATGAGAGGTGAGAATGAGATAGAGCTATGGAAGAGAGATGCCAAAAAAAGAAGAAAAAGGAAGGACAAAAGTGAAAAATTGTATTTTCAAGTTTAAAAAAAATATTTTAAACTAACTTAATATAATAATATAATTGTTAGATATATTACATTTCATGTTAATTAGGGAAACATTGTGTCTATTGTGTATTTATCACGGTAGCCCGTTTACAAAATTAAATATTCTTCATTTTCAATCTCCACATCTTTCATCACTTGTACCAATTGTTGGATCGAGTGCTTACCACTAGGCTAAAAGTTATAACTATTAGTCAAGGCGCAACTCTTTCTACTTAAGAGTATAGCAACCCAAGTGCTATGATTCGATTGTGATTCGACCAACTTGTACTTTAGCTATAATCTTCGCTGCTATTATTTCTTATCTTTGATTAGTTATACTAATTGGAATGAGTTCGACAGAAAATGAATATAAATCATCATGGGAAAATAAAAAAGTTGTTATTTTGCTCATCACAAATGCATGTTAGCTCGCAGGCCAACCTGCAGGACGAGACAGGTCAAGAAAGTACACTCATTTTTTAATGCGAGACGGTCTAAAACAGGTTGAGATGGACCGTTTTGCCATCCTAGTCACAGTTCCTATTGTCAAGAGGAATACATCCATGAAGTCTGAGTTACAAGAGCAAAACAACAAGTAAAATAATACTATGTAAGTACATAGTTTATAATGCAGCATGGTGTGTATTTGTTTTAAGGATAGCAACGTGAGTGGGTCAAGCAGATCGAACCAAAGTTCGCACGAGTCTAGAGCAGGACAAACCGGACTAACCCACATTCTCCTAAATCCTAATTTTTGTTGTTTTCACTAAATGTGCCTTGTAAGCTGGACTATCATTGATGCACAGATACGATACGTGTATCAGATACAACACGTATCCAATACGTCGATACGTTTATTTTCAAAATAATAGGATACAATACGTGCTAGATACGTGATATATGAATATTGAAAAGTATACAATAATTCTTACAAATATAATAAATATATGATTGTTAATGTGTGAATCAAAATTTTCTAATTAGAGACCAATTATTTTGGTGACCAATACCTAGTAACTAATGTTAGTGATCAATTTAAACACTAATTCATAATTAAAACTATTCCGATTATCAATTTAGTAACTAATTATAATTTTTTAAAACTATTTTTGTTGTCAATTTGGTTATATAATAACTAATTATTTTTTGTCACTCAAATTGGCCATTATTCAAAGATTTGATTGGAGTGTACAAAGACTTTATAAATTACATACTTCATTGATAAGTATCATTAAAGTATCATAAAGTATTAAACATGATGTGTCAGACGGATACATTACCCAAATTAAAATATCGATGCATCATAACGGACTATCATTCTAATCAAACTTTAATTTTGACGAACTTAGATTCACATTCATACTAAAACATAAAGGATTAACAATACATTGAATCCAACTATAATTTATACTGTCGTTATTAACTTTAATTCTTCTAATACTTCATTTGTTTTCGTACATTACCCTTTGCTTGAAATATAAAGATTAAAAAAAGTCACCTGCCTTTTATTTTATTTTTTTATCCCCACAACGAAGTTATATCTATTTTAAAATGAATAAAGGTACTCGGACATAAAATAGTGTATTGAAGAACAAAAACATGGGATTGCCCACAAATTAGTCCATGATCCATAAAATCCATTTACATCCTTTCTGTTGCATACACTTCCACTTGGTAATGTAACTTTCATACAATAAAGCACCTTAAGTCCACAACACCACAACCTTCATATGAACCAGTGACATAATTAGATACTCAAGCAAAGTAGTCTTCGGGGAGGTAAAATTTTAAACCAATGGCCTGAAATCATTGAAAATAAATAAATAGATTAGACAAAAAACATGCAAAGTTTGAAAAGCAATTTCTAAATCAAACAGTAAAATAAGATTAAGTACAAACTTGATGTAAAATATTCACAACTGGATGAAGTAAACACCCATAGATTTCAAAACTAATCAGAGAGAAAAAAGCGCTCACACAAGATTTAATCATAAAAGCCAACCATTTTCTAAATGGTTTTGATGGCTAAAATAGTCCGACTACCTCTGCAAATTTAATATCTGCATCACTGTGATCTGATTTTCTCCCGGCTGCATCACCGACATAAAAGGATCTACAACATTGATAATGAATCTTTAAGATTATCATCACTTCATGGATAAAATATGGTACTATTCGAAAAAAGGAATAAAAAAAACATAGCATCAATTGAACTACTGAATGGAAGAAAAAATAACTGATCCATATCAATGACAATGTCAGAGTTGAAGTGCTGCTCCATAAGATGCCACATCCCTGGTTTGGGTTTGCGAAAAGCATCTTCATTCTTTTTGTCTGCTCCTGATTTCAGACCAACCCCACAAGCTATAAAAACCTGTACAGATAAATACTGAATCAGCTTCTTGTGCATTGCCTAAATATTTTTGAAAGCGAATGAGCTACAAAGTCTTGATTTTACCACGATAGTATGTGTTACATAGAAGAACTCCAAAATACACAGTATAAATTAGGGTGCATCCGTCCACCTTACGAGATCTGGACTATAATTAATGTTTATCCATTATGTTATGATCCAATGATAACTTGTACAAGGTGTATGGATACACCCAACTTAAAAGAGTTATATGCCATTATTACTCTTGTTAAATAAGGAATGAAACCGGCAATTTGCTACCTCCAAACCACCCAATGATAGTGAGACCTTTGACTTAAATTTTCATAGGTCGAAAAAGTTAATGTCCAGTAATAATACAAAGATGCAAAAGGTTCAAATTTCAATTTGAATATCTGTGGCCGTGAATAGAAGAACTACTAGCATGGACATGATTGGATTGACGAAGAAATCCCTTGAATGGCAAACAGTAAAAGGCAGTAAAAATGTCAAAGATACCAACTTAACTTCTTTATGGATAACCACTTTAATTTAAAACTATATCACCTTAAAAGTGGCGGTAAAATTTTATTTACTTGACTGTTGGAGGAAGAAACGAAAAACAACGTTACTAGGAAGATATTAGTACTGACAAATGTTTCACTTTAAATAACACCAAACAAACTAATTTAGAATAAAATTTCCCAAAAAGGGATCACAATACTGGTGTAAGTTAATAACATTATCAAATCTGATTACTATTTAACCTGAAAAATTAAAATATGATGATATAATACTTACAAATAATAAGTTTTAAATTCCACTAAAGAATACAATTTAAGAGAAATTTCTTTGTTGCCAATGACAAAGATATTTTACTGTTTAAAGATAAGAAAGGATGTCACAGGACAGATTGAATATTTCAAAGTTTGAAGAACTGCCAACTTTAAGAGTGCTTTTGAGGTATACTGAGGGACGAAACACAAACAAGTAGGAATTGTCGTTGTGTTATTATTCCATGCACACAGGACTACACAACTATATATTGCCATTATGTTTTGGTAAGTAGAAGTACAGATAAAACAACGCACAATTTATTGTAATAACCCTTATGCTGTGCATAGATTTTCTCACCGGGATTAGTGCATGGAAATATTCACCGGTTTATCCCCTTGACCTGTGTTTTGTCCTGTACTTTAGACTATTTTTAAAACAAAAAAGGTAAGGCACATTTTTTCATGCTCAGTGCGCTGTTTCTTATTTTTTAGTAAATCAAACATACATTCATACTATAAACCTAATTGCCTATTCCTACCTATCCGGTAGAAAAAGAAAAAAATATTTACCTATTACGCAAAAAGACAGCATCTCTAATTTTAAAAATCACCTTGCTTTTGTTTCACTGGAAAAATCAATCTCAATCACGTAATCCTATGTCCCCAAATGGAAAACACTGTAATTTTAACATCACCTCGCTTTTGTTTCACTAATAAGAACTTCTCAATCAAGTAATCCTAAGTCCAGAAATGGAAAACACTGTAAATGTATTTTAAGTCAACTAGCAAAACAAATAATACATAATTAAATTGTTAATACCAGAAGATACATCTGTTGTGCCAAAAAACTCACCTGAACTGGAACCTTCACTCTCTCAATAAAATTATTCAGACGTCCAACTTTTGAGTCCACAGCCACTTGCCTCTTATTCTTCCAACGTTCAATATTGGATTCATTGGTGAAAATTACCTATAGAAAACAAAAGCGAGAGTATGCAAACTGTAAGTTTCATAGAGAAGTTCCAAAGTCCACCAAATATTCACAGTAAATATCAAGTATTTTTCACCAAAATTGGGGACACACCAATTTGTAGCCATCATTGTATAGGCTCTGTAGTTTATCAGGAATTGACGAATGCATGAGGGTCCATTCATTTGCACCCACTCTAAATGAAAAGGATAAATTTCTTAATAATCAGAAACGCATTATGTATGCCAACTCACAACATCAACAACAACAATAATATCAGTTTGAAAGAACAATTTTGATAAAATATATCCAATCCATAGATCCACAAAAGCCAACAGCATTATTAATCACAAGTCATGACTTCATATGAAGAAATACCTCTTCACGTCTGTTTTTGCAAGACATCCATCAAAATCAAATGCAGCAATTTTACTTGAATCACGCAGACCATCATCCTGTAAATTATTGTACATTGAACAAGGGAAACATGTAAGCTAAGCATATCAGAATGCATTTATATGTATGTTCCTAATGAATTTTTAATTAGGCATCTTGCACAAGGTTATAGTTGTCTAAAGTACATACAACCAAATGAAAACCACGACTATTAATCTCACCCGTTCCAGAAATATGACTGTTTGGAATACCTTCCATTTTGGTAGAAGGGTAGCATCCTGAATCAGGAAATAATTTAATCAAACACGAGATGAAAAAGACATTAAAATAGATCAAAATAGTAAAGAAAATTGTAAGCATAACATTGATAATCCGACATTAGAGCCATCGCGAAAAAAAAAAAGAGACAGAAAAGAGTATAACCTTACCTTGTATTTGCTGTTGACATCAGAAACTGAAAATTTAATGCTCACCGCAGCTTTAACATCAGGTGTCCACAACTGTGAGCAATAACCATTAAGAACAAAGAGAATTAACAATACAATCTTGGCAGAGATAAGGCCTTTCACCGAGAAAAATAGAAATTGGAAAACAGGATCATAAGGTGGTGATAATCCCAAGTGAACTTAGGATCACAGGTAAATACTCATATTAACCAGATGTAGCAGGTAACACTATTATTTTAGTATTTAAATATTTATTGTCAATGTTTTAAAGTTACAAATTAGTCCTTTATTACTTATTCTACAGACTCTAGAAACCCTAGAAGCCTCTCTAGCACCATGAGTTTGTGCTCTTTCCTAAAGGACAGTGGTGAAGACAATCACATCACCGTGCGAGTAACAATTCCAAAATCTTGTCAACCCCATATCTTTTCAGCACTTATAGAGTCCAATTAAATGACTTGCTTTTAAGATAGACTACATAAAAAATAGTCCTTCATTAGAATTTTTTTTTTATTCATAATACTACTACTCCAGACAAGTTAAAACAAATACAAAAGGTTAAGAGAGATTATTTCATCTCTTAACTAATTCATTCATTTATAGAAACTCTTACATCAAAGATAAACAGAGAAGTAATGAGCAACCAACACCTAGGTCAAATAGGTGATACAATGCATAAGTTAACCTTTTCTAACAAGCTAACCAATTCAACGAACTCAAACAATTCTGACAATATATTGGTAAATTAAGCCCTTAATTACAAGTTTCACATCCCAGCTATTCATTAAACCAATAATACATTCTAACAACTTGGGCCACCAGTCCATTTTTCCTTCATGGAGCACCATAAATAAATCCTGGAAAATAATCTAAACCTACACTGAATGTCTTTAAGCTCAACTGTATACATTCGTGACAGGCAAAATTAAGAATATCAAGAAACACTCCTTTACATATAATTACAAAAAAAAAAAATTAGAAACACATTTCTTCATCAAATCCTCAATTCTAATATTCGTTACAGTACCTTTATTCAAGATTAAGAGATCTAGAATGGCATAAAAAAGATAATGGATTGCATATAACTATATCACACCCAAGAAGGAAATACTAAACACACTATTTTAGGCAAAATTTTGAAAACCTTCTTAACAGGAAGCATTAAAACCACCCTCCACTCTCTCTTTTTAAGATACAATCTCTTTCACAGTTTGTGTGCTTACCTTTTTTCTCTTTGAATCACGTTCCTCAGTCTCTTGAAGTTCATTTTCTACATCTTCTGTTGCTTTACAAACCTATTAAATAAGTGCAAAACACAACCAGAGAGAGTAGTTAAATTAGGTCAAAATTCAGAAGATATTTTTTATTCATAATGCTACTACAATTACAGACATGTTAAAACAATAAGATATAGAACAAAAATCCAAATTAAAAGAGAAATACTTCAATCAAATTGAGTTATCACCTCTTCAGACTTGCCATTTTCAGCAAATAATTTTATCAGAGCTTCCTGGTCACTACTCTGCATAGATAAAATAATACAAACAAAAAAACATAACTTTTAAAAAAGAAAGTCATGAAAAGCTCCGCTAAAGCTTCAACATGCAGTCAAGACATTAAACAGATTAAAGTCTACTGGTTATAATACTATCTATTTAACTAATCTAAAATGTCAAAATTTCTTCAAACGATAAAAGCCATCAACTCCAATTCTCCAAGTGATACCAAATTAATGGCATGAAACAACTTAAGCTTTAATAAAAATTGTCACACAAGTCTTACTTTTAATGAATTTTAATAAATTCTAGTTTAAGAGTCTCAGGAACACACTCCATAACTAACTCGTTCTAATACACTCCTTACTATTTAAAAATTACAAAATCACAAACAATGTTTCCTTAGATAAATGGGAAATGTCATAATCTTGTCATTTTTTTAACAAATTCAAAACAATAAATAAACCAATAATAAAGGGTGTCTTTTAATAGCCTTTCTGATTTTTCTACAAAAAAAATATATATTTGAAAATGTATAATTAACATCTTGTATGGGATCACCCACATCTTTGGCGTTAATAATCATGCACACTATTAAAAAGGAAACGTATCTCTCCAATATGTGGAATTAACATTTCTAATAACAAAAACATTCTTCATTCTTATGATTTTTTTTTGAAAAAAAAAAAGAGTAAATTACAATAACGTCACTAAAGTTTCACAAGATTACACAAACTCCCATAAGCATCTTCTGTTACAAGAGAAATGGCAAAATATTTTTCAAAAATTAAGGAAATTAGTATAGTGGAACATTTTTCAAACAATTAAGACTATGTTTGGTTTTCAGTTTGGGATAATACAAACTCCTTTTGAAAAGTAAGCTCAATCTCAAGACATGTTTGGCTTATTCTCAAGAGTATATTAGCCCCCTAAAATTAGTTTAGAAACTCAGTTTTGTACATGCAAGTGTTGAGTTGCATTTGCTTTAACCCAAACTTAAGTTTGCAAATTCTAATCTAAAGGAGTTAGGGTAGGATTAACAAATATAAGAAGTCTGTTCATTGTCATGAAATGTGAGGGATGTTGTTACTATATATAATTACAGAAAAGAGTTTAACCCAAGAGATTGGTTTATTACTTAAGAGAGTACTATATCAAGCAGTTCATTATACTTAATGTAGGACTCCTAACATTGTTACTCCCTTATAAAGAAGGAAGTCCACAGCGGCTTCACCCAATTGCAGTCTTTGTTTCTTTGACGGCTTCACCTACCTATGGGTATACTGTTTCCACCTTAATCCAGCCTACAGGTAAGTTTTTTTGTCACCTAAATCTCAATGAAAACAACAATGATTAGGACTTATATCCAAGAGGAGAGTCCAACCCAAAAATACTAATCCACTAAGTGAAAGAGTATCACTCAAAGTAGTTCATTCTACTCATCATGGTACTCCTAACAGGTGTTTATGTAACTTCATTATTAAACAAAGAAAAGAAAAGTAAAGCGAACTGTCTGAAAGAGAAAAAAACAAGAGAAGAGACGGGAAACCTTCAAGGTTGAAAAGCCTTTGATTGCCTGAGGAGAGGGAGGAGAATGAGAGGCTACAGGGAAGCAATGGAGGTGGTGCCATTTGACGACGTCGTATGGAGAACCCTTGGAGACCAAAGCCAACCTCAGGGTCTTTCCTCCGATGGCTTTCGAGCACGCCTTGCACAACGACCGGTTAGATTTCGCGTACTCCGCCACCATCGAATCGCGCGGCGCCATCAGGAGCGGCGGCGGGTTTCTGTTCCCCGACGGAGATGCGGCGGCTGAAACGGATAGAAGAAATGGAGGGAGTTTAGAGCGACCGACGTTGACGGCGGAGAAGAAATTAGGGAATCGCAGCATTGAAGGGCTCCATTGCAGTTAGGAAGCAGATTTTTGAGTGAGAAAAATTGGGAGAAAACATGAAACAGAATAGGGTAAGAAGTAATAAATTTCGCGCCAATTAGGTTTCACTTGATTAAGAGGATTGCAACGGGAGAAAGTTATTTTGACACCCGGTTTTATAATTACATGGATTTGGAAATTGTGATTAATAATAAAATATGAAATTAAGATATTAAATTAAAACTTAAATTAAATTATTGAATACCAGCGAAAAAAAAAACGATCAAATCAAACGGAAACACATAAAAAAACGGTCAAATGAAAAAAAAAAAAGAGTTAAAGTTAAATTTAAGAAAACACTATAAAATTGAGAGAATAATAATTTTAATTCATAAAATTAGTAAAATTGATAAAATAATTATTTTAATTTAAATAATTTTTTATTCATAAATTAAATTTAAAACATAAATATGGACACAAAAAGAAAATATTTTTATGTATAGATATAAATATTATTGATGTTATTATTGTAATTATGAAACTAAATATAAATATTTTTGTAACTTTATTATAAATAGCTTTTATTTATTTCATAATTAATTTTATAATTAAAAAATGGTTAAGTTAAAAAAAATTCAAATTAAAAATAAAGGTAAATTTAAAAAATGATAAAATTGATAAAATAATTATTTTAATTTAAAAATATTTTGATAAAACTAACAAAATAATTATTTTAATTTTGAAAAGAATTATTGAAAGGATAATTTTAAAATAATAAATGTGGAAAAAAATCTCCTTTATTGATCAAAATTAATATAAAAAATTGTCAAAGTGTTAAAAGTTTGAAAGCATGTGTTAGAGTATCTTTGCTCATTGCGATTATCTTTGCACAATTATTTACTAAATATATATCCTTTGCGAGAACTTTTCTTAATTAATTTATAGGGTTATAGAGTGAATATTAAAAAAAAATAATGATGACTCTTAGAGTAATTATTAAGACCATTTATAAAGAAAAGATTCTCTTAATTTTTATTTTCATTTTGTTTATTTTTCACGAGAGATTGATAATAGAAGAATATAGCCAAGAGCAATAGAAATAATTCTTATCCTAATTGGAAATAACTTCTAAATTAGGAGTAACATTTCCGGATCTCATTTCTATCATACTAAAACTAGCAGAGGTTAATCTCTTTATCTACCTTTCTTATGATATATTATTTTAGTAAGTTAAAAACTTAATATTTATATACATTTAGTTAAATATAACATTTATATTTATATTTTATATTTAATCCATAATTTTAAGTAAAAATAATATAAGAGAAAGTGCATAAATTACAAAGTTATATGAAAAATAAAATGTATAAATTTCAAATTTATATGAAAAATAAATGGTAATGTAAGTCCATTATAGGGTAGTCAAATAATGTTGGTGCAAACAGAATGAAGAGAGAAAGGGAGGCAAAGCAGAGGATTGAGAATTGAGACGTATTCCCGTTAACTATTAAAGGATATGTATAAAAATTTATATACAAGATAGAATGGAAAGTAGGGGTGGGCAAAAAATTTAATTTTCTTGATTCAATCCACTTTTACTCCAATCCATTCTATTTATAATCCATTTTATTAAAAATCTAATCCATTTAAAATCCATTTAATGGATATGGATTCCAATCTAATTTACATTTTATATATCTTATGGATTGGATATCCATTTTATAAATCAAGATTTTTAAATATGGATAATCCAAAAAATCCAATCCAAATTTTCAATTTAAATTTTTAGTTGGGTTAGACTAAAGGTTGAGAGGAACTATACTAAATTCAGACTTGGATGGGCCTTGCTCGACGACCAATACGGATCGAACAGGCCCGACAACCATAAGAGGTTGGGCGGGCCTAAAGATATGAACGAGATAGGCGGGCCCGACAAACCGAACGAGTCAATCAGGCCCAATGACCTGATGAGTCACGCGGACCCGAAAACCCGAACGGACCAGGCAGAACCAATGACGAAAACAGGTCAGGCAGCCCAAAGACTCGAACGAGTCAGGCAGGCCCAAAAACCTGAACAGGCCTGACAACTTGAACGGGCCCGAAGACCCGGATGGGCCGGACGACCTGGCGACCCGGACGGGCACGACGACCCGGATGGGCCTGACGACCCAGACGGCCCAATGACCCGGACGGGCCCGAAGACTCGTACGGGCCCGACGACCTGGATGGGCCTGACGACCCAGATGGCCCGATGACCCGTACGGGCCCGAAGACCCGTACGGGCCCGACGACCCGGATGGGCCTGACGACCCGGACTGGCCCGAAGACCCGTACGGGCCCGACGACCAGGATGGGTCTAACAACCTACACGGGCCTTACGATCCGGATGGGCACGACGACACGAACGGGCCGGACGACCCGAATGGGCCCGACGATCCAGACGAACATGACAACTTGGACGACCCTGACAGGCCTGGCGACCCGGATGAGCTTGACGACCTACACGGGCCTTACGATCCGGATGACACGATGACACGAATGAGCCCTACGACCCGGACGGGCCCTACGACCTAGACGGGCTCGACGTCCTGGATCGACCCTACGACCCGGATGGGCCCGACGACTCAGACGGGCCTGATGACCTTGACATACCTGACGACTTTGACGTACCTGACGACCCAGACGGTTGCACGATTCGAACGTGCCCGACTACCCGATTGGGCCTGACTATTTGGACCTATCCGTTCGGGTCATTGGTCCCATTCGGGTCGTCCAGCCTGTTCGCGTCGTCGAGCCTGTTTGTGTTTTCGGGCCCGTTCGGATTGTCCGGCCCATTCGGGTTGTCGAGCCCGTTCGGGTCATCGGGTCAGTCTTGATCGTCCGGGTTGTCGGGTCCGTCCGGATCGTCGATCTCATCCGAGTCATTCGGGCCTTAATGACACAAGTTTTAAGAAATTCAATTTAAATTTCTTTTATTAAAAATGGATTATGGATTTTAAACTTGATCCAAATATTTGGATTAGATTTAAATCTTGATCCAAATATTTGGATCTAGATTCTAAAAAAATCCAAACTACTTTTGCTAAAAAAATGGATTTGGGTCAAAAATCTAATCCAATTATTTGGATATAAAATGGATGTGGATTGGATCATTAAATATCCAATCCATGCCCACCCCTAATGGAAAGGGAAAAATTACTAATTGTATAATACAATTAGTTACACAACATAATTTGGATTATACAATAACACTCCTCCTTAATCCAAATTGTTTAACTGCATTAGACCTAGCATATTTCTAAGCTTCTTAAATCATTGTTGTCTCAAAGGCTTTGTAAAGATGTTCGCAATATGTTCTTTTGTGTTGTAGTGTATCAATTCAATCTTTTTCTTCATAACTTGATCTCTCAAGAAATGATATTTGGTCTCAATATGCTTGCTTTTTCTGTGAGTTCCTGGATAAGTCTATTATAGACTTATTATCTACCTGCAGTTGTACAGGTTTCTTGTATTCTAGTCTCAACTCTTCCAATACACATTCCAGCCACAAGCATCTGTAAAGGAACATGATACAATTTGGGTGATAGTTGATTGACTCACGAAGTGTGCTCATTTCTTACCAATCAATCTTAGGATGTCAATGGATAAACTTGCAGAGTTATATATTCGAGAGATTGTAAGATTGCATGGGGTTCTAGCAAGTATAGTGTCAGATCGTGATCCGAGATTCACTTTACGGTTTTGGCAATCTTTGCAAGCAACACTAGGGACCTAATTGAGAATGAGTTCTGCCTATCATCCCCAAACGGATGGTCAATTGGAGAGAACAATTCGGTCACTAGAAGACTTGCTAAGGGCGTGTGTATTGGATCACTTGGGTGGTTGGAGTGAAGTACTTCCTTTGGTGGAATTCACATGCAACAACAGTTACAACTCAAGCATTGGAATGACACCGTATGAGGCATTGTATGGAAGAAGGTGTAGAACACCGCTCTGTTAGTATCAGGATGGAGAGTCAGTGACTATTGGACCAGAACTATTACAACAAACGACGGAGAAGGTCAAATTGATTCAAGATCAGATGTGTGTGACGCAGAGTAGGCAGAAGTCGTATGTAGACAAAAGGAGGAGGCCGCTAGAGTTTAAGGAGGGGGATCATGTGTTCCTCAAGGTTATCCCGACCACGGGTATTGGGAGTGCGATCAAATCCAGAAAGTTGACACCGAAGTTTATAGGGCCATATCAGATCAACAGGATAATCGGACATGTAGCATATGAGATCACGTTGCCACCACACCTGGCAAACTTGCACAATGTGTTTCACGTGTCCCAATTACGGAAATACATTGTAGATCCCACTCATGTGCTAGAGGCAGATGATGTCCAGATCAGGGATGATCTGATGTTAGACGTGAACCCGATAAGGATAGTGGACTCTAAGGTCAAGAAGTTGAGAGGGAAGGAGATTCGAACGGTAAAGGTTCTTTGGGATGAAGCAACGCAGGAAGCAATGTGGGAGATAGAGGATCTCATGAAGGAATCATACCCATATTTATTTCCTGGTAAGTGAAATTTTCGATGACGAATTTTTTTTTAAGATGGAGGGAATGTAAGACCCAGTAAATTCATATAAATAATAACTAATAAAGTACAAGTAATTGTGGGTTGAGAATAACCTAAGAGAATTCCTTGACAAGTCTTATATAAGAAATAGTACTAGCTCAAGTGGTTGAGAGTACTTAGTTCTCTTGAGAGGACTTAAGTTCGAGTCTTGATGTGCCATTAGTGTGATATTTTAATTGTGTTTTATTTTACCAATATATTATGAGTGCGGAAGCATGGTTTAAGCTTGTATGTATGTGTGAATTAACATGAATCATGTCATAGTTTGTTGGTGTGCATGTGTTTGATCGGTAGGAAGGATGTGGGTTCGAATCTTGGCTAGAGTGAATATTATCCTTATGTTTTACTATTTTGCCAAGTGGTTAAATGATCTAGAAACTATAGAAATTCTCTGGAAATCAGAAAAGTAGGAATTAAAGTGGAGGCAAGGAGGGGATGTGAGATCCAGGAAATTCATAAAAATAAATAATTAAAAAAATATAAGAAATGAAGGGTTGGGACTACCTTATGAGAGTTCTTTGATAAATCCTAGACAAGAAACAATGTGAACCTAAGTGGTTTAGAGCACTTAATTAGGTTGAAGGGACTTGGGTTCAAGTCTTGAGCATGTCATTAGTAGATTTATTTAATTTTGTTTTACTTTGCTACTATATTGTGAATGTGAAAACATGATTTAAGTTTGTACGAATCAATAAATTGATAAGGAACATGAATTAGTTTGGTGGTTGAGCATGAACTTGGTAGTTAGGAGGCCAGGTGATGGAAAATCTGAAAAACTATAGGAATTCCATGAGAAAACAGAGGGGTGTCAGTTTAGGTGCACTAAACAAGAATAATGGTTATAAAACTTAAAAATAAATTTAATTCGTTTTTCTTTTAATTTATTAAATTGGGCTGAGTTGGGCAGAGGGAAAGGAGTGTGTGAGAAGGCCAAGAGTGAGAGTGAGTGATAGCAAAGGAAAACAGAGAAGAGGTTGGAAATTTTCGTGCTCTAGAGGGTGTGAGTGAGGGTTGAAGGAATTGAAGAAGATACCTATAGAGGGGGCCTTGGACAACAAGCAAAATTCGTTAAATTTCAATTGGAGCAAGGATCAGAGGTAAGGGGAGCTATCTATATTTTTCTTGTATATGTGGTATGGTTATTGGTGTTATTGTGTTATAAAACTCTGAAAGATGTTAAAGTGTGAGATTTTTTGGTGATTGTTGATGCGAAAGTGGATAAA
>Ga0214542_1008273_pt1 | contig 17350 bp, 9 predicted proteins | sample CNSS1metaG_FD_160096 | JGI IMG/M metagenome (GOLD analysis project Ga0214542, IMG submission 160096) | Root nodule microbial communities from cowpea collected in UCLA plant growth center, Los Angeles, California, USA - CNSS1 | ecosystem: Host-associated > Plants > Roots > Nodule | place: USA... | reverse complement strand
TTACAAATACATATTTTTGTAACATTTCATGAACAATTATAGAGATGTATACTATATATATGAATATGAAGTTATGTTATTATTAATGTTCTCTCAAGGATAATCTTATGGAAAAAAAATTAATTCCGTATCTTTTTATCAGATAATAATTATTTAGTATAATAGTCGGGGTGTCACAGCATCAATTTTCAAAAAATAAAAAACAAATTGAGACTTAAAAAATAGTGGAGGACCAATCTGACACTTTTGAACAAAAAAAATGATCAAAAGAGTAATTAAACTTTTTAAATACATTAAAACAAATAAATAAGCTAACAAGACAAAATAACAATCATATAAACTTATAAAAAAATTAATACTTATTACTCAATAAACCAAAAACAATTAATAAAAATTTAATTAAGAATGACCACATTTATCATGACTTAAATTATAATTAATAATTAAATTAAATATTTAATTTAAAATTAAAACTTACAATTGATAGTAAACGTATACTTTTTTTTCTTTAAAAATGAACTCAAACACATAATTTATTTGTGACTTTATTCAGTTTGTATTTGCCACTTGTTCCATACTCAAAGCAAACATTTATTATTTTAACAGTACTTTTATTTATTTTAAAATTTAAAATCATTAATTATGGATATAATTGAAAATTCATTTAAACTACCAATTATTCATTAATTTGATAGTTTGACTTATTTTAAAAAAAAATTCTTACTTTAAAAACATTAATTATTTTAACAATACTTGTTTATTTATAAAAAAACGTCAATTAGTGAAAGAATTCAAAATGCATTATAAATAATGTATTTAAAACAAAAATACATTTAGGAAATTATATTTGTCATTCTAGTAATTGGTAAGTCAATAAATTTAAAAAAAGGTTAAAGTTTTGCTTCTATTAGAGAATACATGCGATCTATGCCAAAATACCTTTGCCAAATTAAATAAAATTTTAAAATTCCAATGAGGATTTACACAAATGTTTTTATAGATTCAAATATTCGTGATGCCATATTTATTATTGGACAGAACCATATCCTACAAAATCATTTGGTTATCCAATACCTAATTGAATAAGAGTTTTTCTTATTCATCTTAGTTATTTTCTCATCTTCATATATGTAAAGTAATGAAGATGTTCTTATAATAATATATCCAAATTATGTATTCTAGATAATGTAATTCAAAATATGATTATTTTGTTTAAAATATAATTTTAAATTAGATAGTTTAAAACAATATTTTATATTATGCAGAACAAAATTTCATAACTCTAAATTATATAATTCAAAATATATCTATTCAAAATTACATCATTTAAAATATATTCTGATTAAAATAATATTTTTCAAATATTATATAATTTTTATTCATTCTATATAATTTTTAAAATGTTATATTATATTATATTATATATATATATATATATATATATATATATATATATATATATATATATATATATATATATATATTGAAATAGACTTAATATTTTGATCCTAATATTTAAGTGTGATTTATTTGTTTCTCTATATTTTTAAATGGAGTGTTTGTGGTTTGTATCCTTAAATTGTAACAATCTTAAAGATTATTTACACTTTAATTATTTTTATCAAATGTGAGTTCTTTTCAAGTGTAACTGAATTATGAAGTTAGGGATAACAAATAAACTCGTTTATATAGATGTTGTTTGAATATGTTTCCGTTTTGACAGCGATTTTCCTGGGTATGGATATGAGGATTCACCGGCTTTTTCCATTAGGTATTGGGATGTACATATTCGTTCCCGTCATAATACTCGTCTCCGCCATATCTCTGTCCTAATTACATTACTAAAATATTCATAATCAATCAAGTAACCTTATATATATATATATATATATATATATATATATATAATTATTTTTTATTTCTTCTCATTATTTGTTTTTTCATGAAATTCATTCGCATCTCCAAAAAAAATTCATCATATCATAACATTTATGCAATTATGTTCAATTGATGTATATCAATTAAATATTTTTTTGATGTCTCACATTTGAATATTTTTATTCTTTTCTAATGACATAAAACTTTTATTTCCGAGGTAATATAAAAAATTTATCTTTTTTACTCTATTATTAATAATTTTTGTTTCATTTGAAAAACTCTTTTGTTTTGCTAAAAAAAATTTCGTTATTTCTCAACCATTGATTATGCTGATATTTGAAAAGTTTTCTTAAATCTCTAAGGTATTTTTCATCTTATCATACCCTTAATTATATATTTGTTTTTCTTTGTGCGATTTCATTCGATAGTTTCTATAATTGTTTTTAAGACACTCATTTGATAATTTTTTTAATATTTTTATTTGTTGTTTATTTTTACCATGTAGAATATTATTTTTTATTTATTTTTTAGAGAAAAAAGAGTTTGAACTAACACGTGATCACCTTCCAAACAATATTAACACGAATTGAACGACAAATACACCATTGACTCTATTTTTAAAATATAATAAGTCAATAGAGTAAAAAAAATAGAAGAAAAAAGTAATCAAAACCATAAAAATAAGGACCAAAATACGCATTTTAGTCATTTTATATATTAGGAGAACACAAAAAGATGTCCCGAGGATGTAGAAAGAAAACTATAATTAGATGAAATTATTTTATTTGTGACTTTAGTATACTTAGTAATTATTTTCATGACGTAACGTCTTAAAATTTATAACAAAATATATTTTGAATATAATATATTATTTTTGCTTAATTTAAATATTATATTTATTTATTTATTTATAAGGTTAAATATATTTTTGATCTTTTAATTTTTCATTAAAATTGAAATAAGTTTTTTTTTTTCAAAATTTTAGACCAATTTAGTCACTCATCTTTAGAAATTCGTGAATTTATTAAATTTATTTTTTTTAACTAAATTTTGTTAAGTTTACTTTATGTTTTATACGCGTTTCTCAATTAATATTGAAGCGATAATGTATCAAACAATATAAACAATTCAAATATTATCGTAAATCACGTTTGAAATGTTAAATAAACTTAACAAAATTTAGTTAAAATGATTAAATCTATGTAATTTTAAAGTTGAAAAACTAAATTAGATAAAAATTTCAAAAAATGGACTAATTTTAATTAAAAAATTCACTAAAATCAAATTATTAGTTTTTTTTTTTAATGTAACGTATCTATATCGAACATATAAGCATTAGTTAAAAGCTATGATGCACTGATACTTCCACTTGGGTTACGTATCTATATCCGACACGTATTCGTATTCGATACTTTATCGATACTTATTAATGAAATATCTAATTTATAAAGTCGTCGTACACTAAAAGAAAATTTTTGAATAATGACTAAGTTTAGTGACAACAAATACTGAATCATTATATAGTGATCAACTGAGGTACCAATTTAAAAACTAAAAATTATTGACAACTAAAATAGTTCTAAACAATTATAATTGATCTCTAAATTGTTAATTAAAATAGTTTTTATTATGAATTGGTTTCTAAATTAGTTACTAACATTAGCTATCAATGTTTTGACTACCAAAATAATTGGTTTCTAAATTGCTCACTAACATTAGCTGCTAACAATCATATAAGTTTTTAAGAATTATTGTATACTTTTCAATATTTATATATCATGTATCTCATATATCTATCATATATCGTATCCTATTATTTTCAAAATAAATATATCATCATATGTAATACGTGTCGTATTCAATACATGTATCGTATCCAATACACGTATCGTATCCATGCATCATAGGTTAAAAGATATGTTTGCAAACAATTAATGCTTACAATAAAATAAATTTAAATAAAAATTTAATGCCCGCATGTGGGAGAATTACGAGAAGGTGAGAAAGAAGAGAGAGAATAAGAGATGAGGAAGAGGAAAGAAAGAAATAGACCACAATGGAAAAGAAAAAGAAAAAGAAGAAAGAGAAATAATGGTGAAGAAGTAAGAGAAAAAAAATTTAGAATATATTTTTTCTTCGTTAACTCTTTATTAAGGTATGGAAAAAACATTAATTATCCTTTTTATTTTATTTTATAATTGTAATAATTTAATGAGACATGTGTTGAACCTCATTCTATTTATTAATATATGGTAAATAAATTTGTCTATTGTTCCAACTTAGTTCCGTTTTAACGAAAAATCTTGTATTGATTAGGTATATATATGAATAATAGTCAATTTTTTCAATTAGATATGAGAATAAGGATGAATCACTACTAAAATTTTTCATATTACATGAGATTTTTCTTGTAAATTTTTTAAAAAAATTTGCAAGAAAATACTTTTTTTCTACTATTTTTTCTAAGAGTATTAATTGGCAGATAATTTCTCTATGAGTAATTATTTTCTACAAAATTATAAAATTCGTAAGTATTTCCTATAAAATTTATTATACAAAACATTTTACAAAAGAATTGACAGCAATTTCCTACAATTTTTTTTCATAACGAAATTTATAAGTATTTTTAAAAAATTCAAAAAAAAAATTGACAAGAAATATTAAGTTTTTTTAATAGTGGATATCTACGTATCCTATCCCGTCCCCACCCTAATATTCATCATTACTCTCATCTCATTTACGTATCCATCTCAAACTACTAAAATATTCATAGTTTATTGGATAATCTAATATTAATATATATATATATATGTTATTCTTAGGTGTTAGTTTTGTAATCTTTATTTTTCTTTTAGCCTCACTTCTATTTTTTCTCTTTTCTAATTGGTTGGCTTACCCTAAAATTAATTCACATGTGTAAGATATTTTCTCTCTTATTAAAACCTTTGTGCATTCGTGTTCAAATGAATGATGTATATAAATTAGATAGTTTTTATATCTTATATTTGAATATTTTATTCCTTTTTAATATTTTTATTTATTTCAAATGACAATGCTTAATTCTCAAAATTTAAGTCTTCAATAACATAAACTCTTCATTTATTAGATAATATAAAATATTCATCTTCTTTGTTCTCTTATTCTTAATAATTTTTTCTTTCGAAAATCTATTTTTGTTTTTGCTAAAACAATTTTTATTACCTCTAAGTGGTTCAATTAGTTTGATTTTTGAAAAGTTTTCTTAGATCTTTAAGGTATTTTTTATCTTTACTTTAAATTATACATTTGGTCCCCATTTTCGTAGCAAAATATCAATTTGGACCCTCTATTTTTTTTTATCTCAATTTGGTCCCTATTTTGAAAAATTTGATGCAATCAAGTCCTTTTGTTAATGATGTAGTAACGACGTTAAATGGGATGTCATGTGTTAGTTCTTGGATTTTTTTTTATTTTTTTTAAATTAAAAAAAAATAAAAATTTACCACATGTCAATCTGACATAATGCCACGTGGCAGTGACAGTGCCACATGCTACTATTATGTCAGGTGTCATTTTCCTATTCTCAATTTGGTCCCAATATTTTAATTTTTATCTCAATTTACTCTCAATTTTTGTAAAAATTGAGCAATTTTGCCCTTTTCCAAATTGAAACTAAATTTAATTTTCATACAAATGTACACAAATATTTCTATCAAAATTGATATTTGAAGTAAATATTTTGAACAAGATTAAGTTTATTTAAATTTATATTTTACATTGAACTTTATTTAAAATTGTTTTAAAGTTGTTGATAGAAAATAATGCTAATAACAAAAAAAAAATCATAAATTATATTGATATTTTTATTACATCATACTTTAATATTATTTTTATTTGAATTTATATTTTAAATAATTACATATTTTTAAAATGTGTAAAATTCAATAATTTCTATACAAATGTTTTAGTTGGTGTAAACATAACAATTATATAAATTTTAAAAAAAGTAACTAGTTTATGTAACAATGAAAAACAAATAAATTTAAAATTTGAAAATAATTTGAAGTAAAATTGAATGTGAAACAAATTTAAATAAACTTAGTTTTGTTGAAAATATATAATAAGAAAATCAATTTGAATAAAAAAGTCAAATTTAAAATAAATATTTGTATAAAATTTATATGAAAATTAATTTTTGTTTTAATTTGGAGAGGGACGAAATTGCACTATTTTTTCAAAAATTAGAACTAAATTGAGACAAAAATTAAAATACAGGGATCAAATTGAGAATGAGAAAATGACACTTGACATAAAAGTGACACGTGGCACTGTCACTGCCACGTGACACGATGTCAGCTTGACACGTGGCAAAGTTTTTATTATTATTTTAAAAATAATAAAAAATTCAAAAAATAAAATAAAAAATTCAAAAAGATTCCGGAACTGACACATGGCATCTAATTTAACACCGTTACTACACAACTAACGGAAAAGACTTGATTGCATCAAATTTCCCAAAACAGGGATCAAATTGAGATAAAAAAAATAGAGACCAAATTGATATTTTGATACGAAAATGGAGACCAAAGATATATTTGACCTTATTTTTATCATATCCTTAATAATACATTTATTTTTCTTTGCGCGATGTCATTCAGTGGTGTATCAAATTAACTTTAAGACACACATTTGACTTCTTTTTAACATTTTTATTTGTTGTTTATTTTTATCATATGTAAAATACTTTTTTATATAATTATTTTTATTTTGTAACTCATCATCATAAATGTAATTCTATCACTGCAATTGTATAAAAAAACTCATTTACTATAATATAATAATTTAATGTTATTGTCATGAATCTTATTTATCATCATCTAACATATATTGAAGTTTAAAAAATGATAGACTTATGCTAAATTTCAATTACTATTAGTTTAATTTTTGTTCTTTGTGTGATTTCATCCAAATGGTATATTATAATTTTTATTGGTGTATAAAAATAATTTTTGTGCTGACGGGATGCCCCTTAGGGGACACAACCTGAGGGGCTAGTGAGACTATACGACTAGAAAACCCTTTAGCATACACAACTGGGGGCACATGTCGGTCCTGTGGGATGACATGTACTTGGACCACGACGATTAGCCAAATTAGAATAACCACCACTTAAAGAAGATAAATTTGAGGTTAATAAACTCATTCTGATTAACAGGTGATTAGGTCAACTAAACCAAAGCCCAACCAGGTAAAGCCCATGACCTTAGTATAAAGGCATATCTCAAACCGACTTTGGCATCAAAGTGTCTTTTGCAGGCACCTTTCCCTTTTTCGTTCGTGACTAGGAGACGAGTTCACGAGTTCCCTTTGAAGACGAGTTTACGGATCTTTGGAGTTGCTTATGAGACTTTACAGGATATAAATCGACCTCGTAAGAACAATATTTCATTAGAATTTAAAGTATGGGAATAAAGAGACATTTAAAATATTTTTAAATTGGATTTTATGTTTTTAATTTTTAATTTTATCAACTTTGTTTCATTAAATTTGCAAATTTAATAAATATTTTGGTCTCATAAAATTTTATTTTGTACTCTAAAATATATACCATTATAATTTATTTCTAAATATTTGATATTGAAGAAACGAAAATACATCATTTTGATATTAAATATTTGATAATATTATAGGTTCTTTGCAAGAACTTTTATTATTTTGTGAACAATAATTAATTGATACTCAAACACTAAAGAAACATATACAAATATGGATACAGGTACAGACACGGACATGAGTACCAATGTATAATCGTTATCCTGTGGGGACGAGGATGTGACAAAAATTTCACCCCTATTTTATTTGGGTAAGAAGATGAGATGATTTTTTTTAGTATAGGATAACGAAACTCGTCCTTTTCGCACACCTTGTCATCCCTACCAATTACACATTTGTCTTATTTATTTGATTATTTATATTTATTTTCAATTATATATAACTATTTTTTATTGAACTATTTATATTTATCTTTCATTATTTTCTAGTTCTATTATCTAATTATGTATTGATTCTCTTTATTTATTTATATTTTTTATTTCAATATATTTTTATTATGACAAATAAATATGATAAGAATAATATATTTTTTTATTTCAATATATTTTTCTTATGACAAATAAATATGATAAGAATAATCTAAAGTATTATTGGAGAATAATAACATCTATAATAAACATAAATTTAATAACAATGTAGTTGGATGTATAACATTGAAGATTTTGTTGACCACATGATAATTCTTTATCGTAGCCAACTTTTATAAAATTAATTTAGATATTTCAAATGTAAAGAAATGTGGATGTGGTGGTGAAGGTGGTAGTCGTGGTGGTAGTGATAGTGGTGGTGGTAGTAATGGTGATGGTGCTAATGTTGGTGGTGGTAGTGGTTCTAATGGTAGTGGAGTATTTTTTAAAATAGGATATTATTTTTCTTTAAGTGTCCACAAAATGTAAAAATACATAATTTAATTAATTATAACTTATATTAAATAAATAATATTTTAGCTATTGAAAATATTAAGTGACTACTTAATATATTAAATATATTTTATAATATAATATTTTATTTGGTGGCTAAAGTATTAGATATTGGATAACGTTTTAGTGAGCAAAAAATATTCGGTGATTAACTAATATATTTAACATATTTTATAAAATAATATTTCTTTCGATCGCTAAATCGATGACTAAAATATTACATATTAAATATTGTTTTAGCGATCAAAAATATTCGATGGCTAATTACCCTGTTAAATATATTTTACAAAAATAAAATTTATTTTGGAAGCTAAATATAAGATATTAAATAATATTTTAGCGTCCGAAAATATTCGGTGACTAATTACCATATTAAATATATTTTACAAAATAAAATTTATTTCGGTCGTTAGATCGATGGCTAAAACATTACATATTAAATAATGTTTAGCGACCGAAAATATTCGGTGACTAATTACCATATTAAATATATTTTGCAAAATAAGATTTATTTTGGTTACTAAATTGGTGGCTAAAACATAATATTTCGAGACTAAAAGTTTTCGGTGGGTATTTAAGTTGCTATAATAATGAATATTATTGTACATTTATTTAGTTGCTAAATCGGTGGCTATTTGCGACTACGATGAATCAGTGACTATTTCAATAACAATCTGCGACTAAATTATTTAGGTGACTAATATCGATGTCTAAATTGTATTTTTTTAGTAATGAATGAAATAAAATATATCGGTCGAAAAGGATATTTGTATATAGTTTTGATTATCTTCGGCTTGTATTCGATCCAAATTTTGATTATGATTTATATTATTTTCAATAGGTTGAATAAGGAAAACGGAATCATTTTTCTGCTTATGTTAAACCTCAGATATGTTCGTATTACGTCCTCTGCATTCAGAAGTGTCAAGAACTGCATTAAAATCGCCAATGACACACCAATCACTAGGAAAATCAACCATAACAAATTATAAATTTTGTACATGTTCATAATACACTCTGGGTTTAAAATTATAAATATTTTCATTCATTATCAAACCCTCTAACCGATTGTTCCAAAAACTGTCGATTTTCTTCAAGTTTTTTCGAAAAAATTGTAATAAATTACTTGAATTATCAAACTTGTCCTTGAATTCTGAAATAAGAATGAAAAAAATGTAATGAGTTACTTGTAATCTATTTCCAGAGATTTAGTTACACAATTCTTAAACACAGAAAGTCAAAATCTCTTCACATTAGTTTTCAAACGAGTTTTCATTTTCAAGATGTCAATCAAAAACTTTGTTAACCAAATGAAAAACAATTAACATTTTGGCTTAGAAGAGAAGGTAGAATTTACATATATCTATTTTATCAGAATTAAGTAAAATGAATTATAAATTATATAGTAACTTTAAACTCACTTTTCTCAGTGATGAGTATAATTTACTTTAGATATTATAAATGAATAAATAGTGATTCAGGAAAAAGATAAAACTCTAAACTGAAAAGCAAATAAAGAAACAATTAAAGGTTTGACATTTATTTATTTATATCATTGATATGACAGAACTGATATCAAACAAACCTATATTTACAAATACAAAAACTGTACTTTATCACACAAGAACATAAAAAATATTTAACAAAATTTGCAAATGATTACATTTTTCTTGGACATGTTGATCAGTGACTATGTAACTGATAAAATCTTCATGAAAAGAAGAAAAGTCTATTCTTTCATCTCTATGTAGCCGGTACTGGATTTGAGAGAGACTAACTCTTCGCCGCGCCTGGAGAAGCCCTAGATTTAAAACCCAACAGAAACATGATTACATATGCAAACATCTTAGTCACATCACATAATAAAAGTATAAACAAAGGGTTTGAATTTTTTTTGATTTTACGTTGTATTATCCATTTCTTGTCCGGTCCATTGCCGCATTCGTTCTGATGCTTGCTCAACCTGAAATTTTAGCTTAATTAGCAACGAAAAACATAAAAATGTGTTTGTTCATCTTAGTCAATCGATTAAGTTATGAATTTTAGTTTCATAGTTGCCCAGAAAACACTTATTCTAACCTCCTTGTTCCAGTTGGTTCTATAGACAATGACCAACAAAATGAATGTTTGCAAAGCTGTCCCGCAGATCATCCCAATCCAAATACCCTGCGAAACAACACTTTCCATGTCAATTTAGTTCGACAAGAGGTAACAAACCGAATTTTCTGTTGTAGCAGATAAACACTATTTGTGTCGACACGATCTGTTGTTGTTATCTGTATTATTCTAATCTGAGAGTTTCATTGATATTTTCTTCTTGTTGTCATCAAGGGAGATCGATAAGAAAATTGCTATGTTTTGCCTCATTTGATGATGAAATTGGGTGGTTTTTTATGTGAGTGTGTTATGAAAAATTAGGTTTTGGATCGAGACTGATGTCAATATTTTATATTAGTTGGACTCAGATCTCATTAGTGTTTGTTCTCTCCGGTAATACACCTGAAAACCTAAGAAAGTGAAAATGGTGTATAATTTACCTCCGCTCTATAACCCAACTTGTAGCCAAAAAAGAAGCCAAGAGGGAGTCCCAGGATATAATAACAAAACAGGTTGATGTAGGCTACCAAATACTGCCAACCCCCTCCAACAGCAACACCTGAAACAATAGTAGAAGCATTTCATGATTTCCCTAATACTGTATAGATGATAATATTTTGAATTATTATTTTTACTCACTTTTTAACATATTACTTCAATTCTTTTTTAATTATTTATTTTAATTTTTTTTTAATGATATGTTTTAATGATATGATGTGATATGATAATTTAAGAGTGATTTAATTGATAAATTAAAAGTAAGTTGTAGAATTCAAATTATTTGGATCCTCTTACCTGATATAACTGGTTGAACACTGTTCAGAATCATGGTTATGCCAAGAAGGTTTGCTAATTTAGAAACTGCTTTAATCATTTCTTTACTTGCAGTGAAAATCACAGCAAAATGGTCTTTTGTGATTAAAATAATGGCTGCGAAAAGCAACCCAATGATGAGGGACTCAACAATTGTTACAATCACTGAATATTTTGCTGCTACTGGCCGCCCTAATCCGAGCTCATTTGAAACCCTCACACTGAGAAAATGAAAAGGAAAATTGAAATCATTCATTTGAAGTTGTATAAAATCACCTAACAGTAACATGAAAAAAAAAGAAAAAAGCCATGGATGAAGAATTTACCTAATTGCTGCATTGATCCCTATAAACAACATTCCTTCCCATCCATTTATATTCATGCTGAGAGAGGAAAAGCAGAACACGCATCAAACACCAAGCTCTAAGGCTATTTTAGACAACAACCTTATAGAAAAAAAACATTATCAATATGTTCCACGACTGGGTTTGTTCTATTTAGATAACACGTTTCAATTCAAGGATCATTTATGGATCGTGGAAGAAATGAAATTTGGATTCTCCGTTGAATTTATCTTTTGAATTCTCTGCTTATTTTGTCTGTGTTGTTTCTCTGTTTTGTATTCATTGATGAATACTATTAAATGGAAGTCATTATGAGCTCTAACGACTTATGTTCATCTTCGTACAAAAGTCGTCGGGATATACAACAACGACTTTGTCTTATTTAAAATTCGCATGAAAATTGTTTAAATATGTGACGACTTATATTTAGAAATCGGTCTGGATCAACACAATTTGACCCAGATCTATAATTTTTTCTTTAACCAATCTTATTTTGTAATTTTGGGTCATGAGTCGCACATATTCGAAAAAAACCAGAATTTTAATATCCTAACATCAATGCATTCTTGATGTTTAGCGAAAAAATAATACAAAAAAAAATCAGTAGAGAATCTAGACTTGAACTTGGATATAACTTACCATATAGAAAGAGAACCAACAGCAATAATTGGATTGTCAAGGTGTCCAGTGAGCACAATCAAGATCATAAAATACCAAACCTCAAGGCAAAGCATGATGGCTGAAGCAACAGACAATTTGATAAAGGCCCAAAGATCCTTGAAGGCTAACCAAGAGAAGCCTCTCCACCCATCCTTGCACCAACCAATAACATATGCAGCTTGAGCCAAAGCAATGATCCAAGCTGTAGTGCAATAGGCTGCAGCAGCACCACCAGTGCCCCAAGCAAGCACCTTCATGAAAAGAATCAGAATGAAGACATGTAAAATAAGGGCTACAAAACCCAGCCATGCAAGGAACCCCACTTTGGTCTGTGCCTGCAAGAACTTTTGGGTAGGGAAATTGATTGCCAGAGAAAACATCTGAGGGATGGATTGAATGGTGAATACTCCAGCTAACTCTGCAATATCACGTTCTTGCCCAAGGAGTATAAGAATTGGCTCAGCGTAGATGTAAATTGGCAAGAGGCATATGCATCCACCCAATAAGATTATCCATGAACGTTGCATGTAAACCCCTAGCATTTCTACTTGCCCAGCACCAAATGCTTGTCCACATAGAGTCTCCAATGCACTTGCCATACCAAGCTGCAAGTAGCATTTTGTTAGAAACAACTACACAATTTGTTGCCAGTAACTGTCCAAAACTTTGACGCAAAATCGAAACTTTCTTACATTTCATCTTCAAACTTTAAAGATGAATGAATATCTTTATTTTGAGTTAATCACATTAATTATTTTGAGACGACATTCTTAATTGACACGGAAGCTGAAAAGTGTCAAACAAGTTTAAAGTTGGGTTGAAAAGATTATATTTATTCATTTTTTAAGTTTAGAGACTAAAATGTATCAAAGTTTAAAACAGATACGAAATTCTATTTGACGTCAAATTCTATTTGACGTCAAAGTTCGATCTTAAAAACATATTTAACCTTAAAAATAACACGGATAAAGAATCCAAGAGATTATAAACGTTAGAAGCTAACCAAGAAACCAAAGGAGAAATTTGAAATGACAGAAAGAGAGATCGAGACTGCAGAGAGTTCCAAATCTCCAAGATGGCCAACGAAGATGCTTGTGAAGGAATTGACACCATAATTGCACAGTATGCTGAAAGCAATAGGGCCAGCAATTGCCCAAAGCTTTATGGATTCCACACAGAAGACAGTTCTAATATCTGCAAAGGAACTCATTTTAGTGTAGTCAGCGTTTGTGTCAACTAAACTATCAGGAGCATGGTGGAGCTCTGTGTTCTCCATGGAATTCACAGTGTTGAACAATGGCGTCTCTCCTCCTGACGACTTTGGTGTTTTCTTGGGAGAGTTTTCAGGAGAGGAGGGTGAGCTATTGCTCCCTCCTCCATTTTCCCTTTTGTCTTCTTTACCTATTTTGTCAGATTTTTATTCAACCCTTTTTGTTTCTCAGGTGATTGTTGCATGCAGAAACTTAACTCATGCAAGACAAGTGCAGAGAAAACAAGAAGAAAAGTGGTCTTCTCAATGGCTTTTGTTTCTTTCTATTTTCTTGCTATCTTTGTGTGAACACAACACAAGATTTTTTTGGCTATAATTTAGGCTTGCCTTGAATTGAAATCATGTAGACCACAATCACTGTTTCTTTTCTTGATTTAGCTTCTTTCAACATTGGCCAGTTATATTTTCTTTTCTTAAGTTATTTAAATTGTTTAGGTTATCTTAATTCTTTAAGTTACTATATTTTTACTGTTTCGCATTTAATTTCATGCCAGACAATGTTAGAACAGGTACAAAAAAGAAAAAAATATTATCTTGTTGCAACTCTACCATCTTTATTTATTATTGATTGGAATTAATTATCAATATATTAGCTTAAAAGTTCGCCTTCTGGAAATGTAAGAATTAATAATAGTTTATTGTAATATTTTTGTCAAATAATTTATATTAACAATAAATAACCCAAATCATTCATTTTAAGAAAAGGCATCAAATAATACATAGTTTGCATGTAATAATTAGTATTACTTAATTTGAACATATAAACCCCGTTTAAATGCAAAACCAACAAAACGTACGCATTTCAATATACACATGTCAGTTGAATTTTATCATAATAGAATATGATTGTTCCTATCTAAGTTAGTCATCAAAATAAATCACCAACTTTGATATTATTAATGAATTTGAGATTAATTCGGTACTTCACAGGTCATCATTTTTATACATAATATTTTTATATTTAATGATAATTAAAATATTATACTAAAAATAAAATCGAAAAAAATCAAATAAATTGTTTAAAATATTAAAGAATTAAAAATAGTTTGAAAATTATAAAACTTCTTGTCTCAATCAAATATAAAAATAAAGTTGGTTAGGCAGTCTATTTTTACTTACACCCGTGGACTTAAAAGTAAACAATGTTTATGTCTTTTATTTAGTCTCCTAATTACCAAAAATCTATTGAAAGTTTTGAAATGAAATTGATGATGAAAATTAAAGGAATAATGTGATTATGAAAATTGACTCTATCTTCTCATAAAAAATTGAAGTTTTGTTAATTTAGTAGGAAATTGGCCAAAAGTCTCTTTAAAAAGGACTTGCTTAAATATTTTAAAAGTTTTATTTCTGAATAAATATTATGATATATATTTAGGTAAATAGTCCGTTTAATATAATATATTTTATTTTTAGCATAATAAAAATAATAATTTTAGTTTAAAAAATATTTTTGTTAATTCTTTTTTTAATTTTACTAATAGTTGAAATAATTAAGTATGATTGTTTATAATTGTCACATTTATCAAACAAAGAAAAAAAATTGTATTAATATGCAATTAAATTTTAGTGAAAACTCTTAAGTGAATCTAAAATATGAGTCAAGTTTGAAAAATTATAAAATTAATTGCATAGTAGTATTATTTTTTCTACCCATTGCTAAATACTAAACATTTGTTTTGTTATCTTAATCATTAATAAAATTAATAAAACTAAAATTTATTTTTGTATTAAGGCTAATGTTTTACTTTCTATTGTACTGAAAATAAATTATTATTATGTTGAATCTACTCTATATCTAATTTATTTTAAATAATTTTAGAAATACAATAAACATTCGTTTAAGTCCACACTCATTTAAGTTCGCATCTCGTCTATTTGAAAATTTTTTGAATCAATATTTTTTTGTTTTTATATATATATATATATATATATATATATATATATATATATATATATATATATATATATATATATATATGAGAGAGAGAAACAAGTTTATCTTGTAACCTATCTTTCATATCTACCATATATCATGTCATATTTTTACAATCCTTCGAAATTCTTAAGGCTAATAATATTTCATAGTGTAATTATATGACCTCTAATCTTCTATATTGTAATATGATTATAACTCTTAAAATTTCATAAGTCAGCATCCCAATTCAGTCTGTATTAAACTTTGAAGATGAAAATGCGGATTTAAGCAAATATTTATTGATATGCAGAAAATATTCTTTTGGATGTTACCGACAATTAATTATAAATTATACAATTTACAATACTTTTCATAATTAATTTTTGAAAAATATTTTTTTAAAATATTTCTTGATTGGGTAATGTACATTTTTTTAATATACCCTACAAAATATTTTACAAAATATATAAAAATTTTAAATGTCATTTCATTGGTAAGAAAATATAAAAATGAACAAAAAATGTCCAAAATTTAAAAGATTTCAATAACGAAAATGTTTTGTTGACAAAAATTTTGTCAACAAAGTTAATGTGGCAATACCATAATCATTAAATGAATCGCAGTCATTAAATCATACCACTCACATGAATTTTGTTAAAATTTGACAAAGAATACTTTGTCAAAAAATGATAGTCCTTTCAACAATTTGTGGCGTTGATCGGAATAGCCTGATCCATTATAAACTCAACACAAAAAGTGGAGAAACCTTAACTTAACTTGAGAAACTTTAGTATGATTCTTAAATTAACTCAAAGCTTTTACTTCTTTTTTTCACTTCATCTTTCTTCTCCTTTATTGAATTTCGGTTGTGTTTTTTTTCATTATCATTTAAATTTGAATTTATATTATTGAGAATGACGAATTGAATAACAGTTTATTATTTTCTTAATTGGGAATAAAAGAATATGTAATGCTTAATTGTAATTACTATTTTTTGTGACGAGTCCCTCTCAATATTGGATAAAAAAATTAATTTCATTCACCATATATTTTTTTCATGCCTGGAAATCATAATTCTTTTGAAATCTTTAAAATTACGATTCTAAGAAATTATTAAGTTTTTTTAATTGGAAAATTTAATGTTTATATGATTTTCTAAAGAGTAATAGAGCAATACGTTATTTTTACTAAAATATTTAATTTATTAGTGCATTAAATGATTTAATAAATATTTAAATACGTTTTAAATTCTACGCATATGACTTGGTTTATTTTTAATATTTTTGCAAAAACATCGGTTAGTCTTATTTATTAACTGTACAGTAAACATCTGAGTCTGCACTCATTTAATTCGCATCTCATTTAAATCCGCATTTGTAAAGAGAAAATTATTGGATGAATAATTTAGTGACTTTATTCTTAAAAGAGACAATGTAAAGTCATTTGACAATAATTTCCAATTCTTTCACACGTGATTGTCCATTGATCATTGTGTAAGATGCTACCAAAGGTGAATAACACACATTTTGCTTGATTTAACTGATTTGATGATAAATAAAGAAAATATTTCAACTTACTTATATGAATAACATTCGATAACAAGTTTCTCCTCATGATAGTCAGTGGCGGATCTTGACTAAAAGTGTCGGAGGGGCCAAAGTAATATAATTTTGAGATTATTAAATTCAATCATTAGTATAATGCTTCAAAAAATGACTTCTCTAACTGAACATTTTTTATCATTAGTATAATGCTTTAAAATATGTGAAGAGGTAGAATCTATATTGTTTTAGTTAATAATTTTCTTTTCGTCACTCTTAAAGGATTAATTTATTCTTTCATTCTTTATCAACATACT
>Ga0214542_1008271_pt1 | contig 17355 bp, 10 predicted proteins | sample CNSS1metaG_FD_160096 | JGI IMG/M metagenome (GOLD analysis project Ga0214542, IMG submission 160096) | Root nodule microbial communities from cowpea collected in UCLA plant growth center, Los Angeles, California, USA - CNSS1 | ecosystem: Host-associated > Plants > Roots > Nodule | place: USA... | reverse complement strand
AACTAGGAATGGTTTTTAACCTTTGGGCCAACCCTCAGGCCCAACAGACGCAAGGCAACCCTTAAAATGCTAGGGCAGGAAAAATTGGGCCTTACAACAACTTCAACAAATAAGAATGATTCTCCAACAATAAGGAATTAATTTTTTCTGATGTGGAATATAGATCTAAGCTGCAACCACAAAGCATACTAAGAAAAAATTCTACCAAACCATAGCCATGATACCACTTGTTGGGAAAAATGCATTATCAATTAAGAATATTACTGTATTTATCCATGAGAATCACTTTACTAATAGAGAAATAAGATAAAAAAAATATTATACACAAATATAACATGGAAACCTAAAATCGGAGAAAAAACACAACCATTGTCTAATGACAACTAGAGAATAACACTATGTGAAAATTTGTACAACACATAGACTACTCTCTTATGCCTTTTGATTCCAAGTACACACACACACTCTCCAAAACAAGAATTTAACAAAACCTCACAACATTTTACTACAAGAGTATAAGAAAAGTCAAATACAAACTTAAAATGTCTTTAACTAAGACAAAGAACATCATGGACTTAAAGCCCATTGTATAACCACTAACACCCACTCCCTAATTTATATTAGGCGATGTGAGACTTCTCAAGACCAAGACATATTATTTTCATCGGTCTAACAAGTTCTATATACGAAATTTGTAAAATATAAGATAATAAAATTAAAAAAAAACATATTGTATTTGAAAAATTGAAATAGTAGCACAAAGACTTGTTAAATAAATGTGCATTGATAGTGATTTAGTAATTTTTAAAGTTAAAAATTAAACAAAATTATAATATAAAATTAAAACAAAGATTTGGAACTAAGGTTATATATAATGAAAAATTAAACTATTAAAATTATGACAAAAATATTTAATAACCAAAATTACGGATTTTTTTATAATATACCAAACAAAATAAAATAACAAAAATTCTCATCCGTTAAGTTTACCTTTATCAAAGCCAGTGGATGCGATTAACTTTCCCATCGTGGGGAGATATGATTAAAGCTTCGATCACCATTATAATTCATATATTTTCCTTAATTTGCAATCGTTATTTCAGATTTTTTTTTTCTCCCCTACAAGTTCACTAAATTCAAATACCTTTTTATAAATAATTTTTCAATTCACAATTCAATTTAAGCACTTGTAAAGAGTGAATGGGATAAGTCACAACAAGTTGAGTCAGAAATAAGTTAACTCAATTCTTATTTTTTGATAAATTAAAAATTTTGTAACTTGATTTAACCCAACAATTAAATGGATTGACTTACTTAAAAAATATTTTTTAATTTATTTTATATATTTATTATATTATAATTAAAATAAATTTAATTTTTTAGATTAAATATATTTATAATTCTAAATTTAAATGTAAAATTAAAATTTCTCTATAGTTGGTGAGTTCGATTCGAATTTGCGATAAGTTGGATTGATTTAGGATTGTGAATACATTCTAACCTCTATTTACAACAACCTTTCAATAAATTTACATAATTACACAATTAATATTTTATGACAATAGTTAAATGAAAATCAATTCATAATTAATTTTCTATGATAATAGTTAATTGAAAAACTAATTCAAATAATTAAGTTTCAAAATCCAATTAAATCAACAATTACATCCTTAGTTGAAAACTACCATATACTTCCACATCTTAAAAAATCTCGAAAAGATAATCTGTGGTGGATATCTAAAACTGGAACCAACTAATCCCTTAGGAAAAAAAAATGTTTGGGGTCATATGGCCCTTAAGAAAAATAATTTTTTAATAGTGTGGATAGAATATAATATATTACAATGGAGTCGGCACTTTGCACTTTCGGGTCTCTTTGCCACAGTGTCTGTCACCTTACCCTTCAGAACAAACACGACAACATCTCAGAACTTCCTCTTACCTTGTATATATAGATACATATGTTATGAGTCTCTGGTGTCCCAGACAAAAATTATTAAAAAAGAGAAAAACTTTTCCAACCCCAACTCAATATTTTGTCCAAATTCATTGTTTCAGCGTCAACCATGAGGCGACACTTATCAAAATTCTTTCACTACCCAATTGGGTTTAACCTATCAAATTCCTTTCCGGTGAGACCCCTCTCTCTCTCTCGGTTTGTTTAGCTTATTCTTTTGGTGATGTAACTGGTCAATCAAGTTGGTTGTAATGGATTGAAAATTGACGTTTTGGAACACATCTATGAAGTTAACTGAATCGTTCATGCCATGTCAAATTTCGGGTATAAACTTATAATTTCCCTGTTCTATCAGGATCATGGAAAACCCCCTCATTGTACTTCAATTCAGTTTCTTTTTTTATCGAATGCTCACTTCAATGATAAGTTATAGTGATACCCATTTACATGCAGATGAGAACTGTTATTTTATTTCTTGTCCTAAGAGTACTGGTTAGCCTGTGCTAGATTCATGCTTTGTGTGTTAATCTGGGGTGTGGTGGTACTAATATATGTGCAAATTCAGTAATAAACTTGTACTCCTCCTCTGGTTCTACCAACCTAGAAAATGCAAAAATCAATCACTTAGTTGTTCCATTTTAATATAAATTAAGTTTTTACCGTATGCGTACTTGAAGGATTAAATATTGATACCCAGATGATTATTTTTTGTTGTTTAAGAATTTATTAATCTGGGGTTTTGGTGGAGTTTATATGTGTTCAAATTTTGTTTATGAAAATGTGGCTGGCATGTGACACTAATTTTCTTGAAGCAGTTGAAATGTGATGTGAGTTCGTTCTGTGCTGCCAATAGTATTCGTCAAGGTTTGTTCGGTGGACACTTGAATGAATGTGCCACAAGAGCTTTGGCCACTACATCTTGTGCTTCGGTGTCTGAAGATCTGCCAAAGGATAATTCCGTCTCTGATATGTTGGTAGATTCATTTGGAAGGCTTCACACATACTTGAGAATATCTGTAACAGAGAGGTGCAATTTAAGGTGTCAGTATTGTATGCCAGCAGAAGGTGTGGAACTCACTCCTAGCCCTCAAATTTTGACAAAAACTGAGATTCTACGATTGGCAAATCTGTTTGTAAGCTCCGGGGTAACTAAAATACGTTTGACGGGTGGGGAACCAACTGTTAGAAAGGATATTGAAGACATATGTTTGGAATTATCAAACTTGAAGGGACTGAGAACATTGTCCATGACTACCAATGGTATTGCTTTAACGAGAAAACTTCCAAGGCTGAAAGATTGTGGGCTTACTTCCCTCAACATTAGTGTAGACACTTTGGTACCTGCAAAGTTTGAGTTTATGACCAGACGCAGAGGGCATGAAAAAGTTATGAATTCAATTAATGCTGCCATAGACCTTGGATTTAATCCAGTTAAGGTATTTCTTGGTTACATATCATTACTTTTTGCTAGTGTTTCTCATTGATCACCTTCCCATGAGCAGCTACCCTTTTGCTCAAATTCATTAAGTTAATCAAATGAATTTTTCAACAAGGGTGCATAACCTCAGGTAAATTTCATGTCACTGATGGATGAATTTTAAGGTATCTTTGATGTTTCTCTGCATTTCAGGTCAATTGTGTTGTAATGCGAGGATTCAATGATGATGAGATCTGTGATTTTGTTGAGCTGACCCGGGACAAGCCAATTGATATTCGCTTTATAGAGTTCATGCCTTTTGATGGGAATGTTTGGAATGTCAAGAAACTTGTACCCTACTCAGAAATGTTGGATACAGTGGTAAGGTAGAATTCAGACTGGAGGCCTAACTTTTATACTACATTTTGTTGTTCTCTTATAGCAGATAGAGACCCTTTATAACCATCATTACCAAACAGATGAAACAGTTTCCAAGCTTAAAAAGAGATCAGGATCACCCTACAGATACGGCCAAAAATTTCACAATAGATGGGCATGAAGGTAGAGTTTCGTTTATCACATCAATGACTGAGCATTTCTGTGCTGGTTGCAATAGATTGCGGCTACTTGCTGATGGAAACTTCAAAGTCTGTTTATTTGGTCCTTCGGAGGTAAGTTATATTCAAATCATCAAAGCTCAGTGTACTATGCTTGTCCCCTAAACCTGGTGATGGTAATTGGGCTAAAATCTGTGATGTCACTTCTATTTGAATACTTAATGTTTTTGGTGAATCTGTAACGCTAAACTTGATGATAGTATATGAAGTCTGGATGCTTAGTACGACATGAGTACGTACAACTACAGGAATACGATGATCTTTTTGAAATTTAGGATATGCTATGTTTTGGATTCTTAGCAAAACATTATAGATGCATAATATCGGTGAAGAAAGAGAGAGTGGGGGTAATTTCTCATTAATTCATGATTATGATGATCGCAATTTAATTTAAAAAATTGATATGAATGGAGAAGTATCAGTATTTGACATGGGAACAAACACCTTGATGTTTCCATTTTGAGTATCAGGGCATCGTAGATCATATTAATTGCAGGCCTTCTAAATGTACCGGTAAATGAATTGGATAGTTTGGTGATGAGGGTGAAGGACTCGGGATTAAGAAATTGGTATTTAAGGCCTATAAATTTTTTGGCAAGTAAAATCAAGACTTTCTATGCAAACTTTTAGCAGTCTTGTTTTTTAAGGAGTGTGACTGATTTCTTGCAGTTAGCTGTTTCAATGGCTGAGTATGGTTCTGGGAGTTGTTTACTTTTGGATTAGTACTTTGAAACTGTGATGTCTACTGTCAGTTCTGAATTCTTGATATGGTACATACTCGATAATGGGGAAAAGGGAAACTATCTGCCAACTCATAATAGAAAAACATAACTTCAAATATTTGTTTACAAAGATTGAAGTTCCCTGCAGAAAGTGGATTCCTGTAGTGAATCTTGATATTTGTCTGTAAATGGAAGATTTGATACACATTAGGACATGGTCTTTGCGAACATTAAAATATGGCTCTACCTCATACAATATTTTGGATTGAACATGCACTGTCTTGCCCCTTCTTTCCATTGCACATGCTATTTCATTTGATATTCTATTTATTTGATTACTTGTAATTGATTTTTTAGGCGCACTAATATACTTTCATCATTATTTTGAATTCTTAATCATTTCTGAAAATTTTCTTATCAATGAAACTGATAAATATTTTCCCTATTCAAGACATGCCGGTCATTATGGATGTTATCTCTACCATTTATGTTCAAGTTAAAGGTGCTTGATGTATGTATGGATGTTGACATCAGTCGGGACAATAAAACGTGTCATGGCATACATATAGCATCTTTAATGAGAGCTTCATTAAAAGATTTTTGTGATTTTCTTATATGGATCGTGTTTCAGGTTAGTTTAAGAGATCCTTTGAGATGTGGTGCAGAGGATCATGAACTTAGGGAGATAATAGGAGCAGCGGTATGCACTTCTTCTGATTATTATTGCTAAATCTCAATTGTGTTGTAATGATTTATAATGTTTTTATTTCTTTACCAGGATTTATCATCCTTTTAATATAATGATGCTGCTGCAATAGAATTTCACTCACTGCTATTTTAATTTAACATGGTAGTGAACCTTTATTAAAAAAGATATACTTTAGGAATAAGAGGAGCATAGCAAGAAGGGACAACACACCCCACAACCTAACTGAAAAGGAGTTAGTTAGAGATTATGTATATATGGAGAAAAAAGTGGGTGGGGGTGATAGAGTTAGGTGAAGTTTAGCCTCATTTGGCAATCGGTAGACCCTTATAATGTAACTATTCTTATAATGATGCATGGATATGATGCGTGTATCGGATATGGTACGTATCGGATATATCAATACACTTATTTTGAAAACAATAAGGTATGATACGTTATATATGCATATTGAAAAATTTTACAAAAACCTTAAAACATGATAAATATATATTGTTATTGTGTGAATTCAAATTAAAATCAAATATCTTAAAAACTGTCAAAATAAAAAGTTATAAATTATTTTTATCACAAAAAGTATTACAAGTTTATAGATTAGATACTTTATTGATAAATATCGGTAAAGTATCAGATATTGATACGTGTCAAACATGAATACATGACACAGATTGAGGTATCAGTGCATCATAACTTATCACCTTCAACCTCTAGACTAACGTGAGCATTTCCATTGAATAATATGTTACTGACTCACTTCTTTCCTATGATTTTCCATCTGTTTGCTCTTGTCCTAGTAAGCTCTTTGATTGCTTTTGAACAACATAGTCAATAGTGGATCATAGACTACTTGAAATTGTGTGTCCAACTTTAGGTAAGCAATATTATGAGTGGTCTTGTACTATCCTATTTCTTAATGTTATCTTTCCTTTGTTCTAGGTGAAGAAGAAGAAAGCTTCACATGCTGGCATGTTTGATATAGCAAAGACTGCAAATAGGCCCATGATACATATTGGTGGATAAGGTCTCTTCTTCTTCCTTTCTTTCATTTTTCCTATAAAGGTTATCCATTCAATCTCTAAAATATTTATTTTACAATTTACTGAGGCACATCATGATTTTTCTCTATTTCAGGTATCACACAGTGATAAAGTTACTTACATAGCAGGCAACCAGAGTAGTCCTAGTGAGAAGTACCCTGAATTGAGTATTATCTGAGATCTTCATTGATACAATCTCACTACATGAAGGGTGATAGATTTTTCAACTATACCTAGCCACATATACTGTTAAATGTTGTTCCTTTGGATAGAACCCATTGTTGTTGTATCGAGTAATAATGCAAATTTGGGCTTAAATTTTCTGATCATGTGTGACTCTTTCTTCATTGGTTTATGACTTTTGGGTCGTGTGTTAATCTTTCTTCACTGGTTGTTTGTTTACCAGTCAACTTTAGTTTCAGCATGGCACTGTATTTATTTGTTTTGTTGTAGACATGACAATGAAATTTTGAAAAGGTTGGTTATGCCCTGTTACATCATTGAATTTGTACTATGTATGCAGTGAGGTTGTTGACCAGGTCTTCATAGTGCTGCTTCTCAGACTTCATACGGCATTCCCAATTTTCTTTCCTTAGTTTATACTCTTACCCGGAAATTGAAGGAACAACTCTAATCTAGATGTTACCAAGTTCTACTCTTGGGATCACTTCATGCTCCCTACCATTGCTTTTGTCATTTAGACCCTTTCTAATATCTCAACTTTCTAGGAACGCAAAATGTATGGAAATTTAAGAGACCAAAGGTGTTAATTAGAGTTAAATATATGTCTAGATATATATAATTTGAATTAGATTTTAGGAGTGTTTTATGTTTTAATTATTAGATATTATTTAGTGGATGAAGAAAAAAAAATTAGGCTATTGTTTAGACTTAGAGAGTTAGATTGAGATATTACTAAACGTTTGTTACATTTGCTTTATGTATGAAATAATGTGGAATATTATACATTTTTTACCCATTTAAAATATATTTTCTAAACATTAAAAACCTAAAAACCAACAATAAGAGTTTTGTGATAGGTTTTTTTAGGGGAAGATTCATTAGGGAGGTATAACAACAATGAAATCTAAGCTCAATTCACATGGATTATCACCATCTTCAACGCACAACCTTAAAGTAATTTAAACTCACTTGGATTTTCAAAAATATATTTTTCAAGAATGAATCCTTTCCACATTGATAATACAATTAACCAACATGTTAAGTTGATTACATAGATTGGATCATCATGACATGAGTATAAAAGGTGGAATATGTCTTTTTAGAACTTGTATAAGAACTAAAATCACTTATTTTGGCTCTGGCACTATATTGTTGGGTGGATCTTGAAAGATAGAAAAAATCTCATTCATAGCCACACATACGACTTTTCAATGGCGGACCATTGTTGTGACAAGGGGAGCCATGGCTCCCCAAAAAAATTTTAATTCTATTTTTTATATATGTTATATATATTTTAAAATTATATTTATAGATTATTATTTTATTTATATTAAATTTAATAAAATATTTTATTTTATCATCTATCTTATTTATATATTAAAATTTATATATATTTATTGTATAAAAAGTAAAATAAAAATCAATTTGATGGACATTGGTTAATGAAAGGTAATAAATTTTATCACTAGTGATGAGGTTCTTTTACAGTAAATCATCAAAAAATAATGAGAATAGAAAGAAATATAAAGAGATAGATTAGGAAACAAAAGATTGAAAAATGCACAATATCTCTCATGAATCGAGATTAGTATCTTATTATAATTTATGTGTTTATGATTCTCATATTACGATGATTTTCTTAAATTAAGTTTTTTTTTTCTGAATTAGTTTGCCTAATTATGATGGTAAGGATTCTTTTCTAAAATTGGCACTAACCCTAATTATATTTGTCCTGAAATTAGTATATCATAGATTATGAAATTTAGAAATTTTGTGTTTTCCATTACATATGGTAAATTTTGTAAGATTTTATGGATGTATCTTGGGTTGAACTACGAATTTCGTTGCACATAATGAATTAGTTGAATAACTTTGAATTGGATTAAAAATTAGAATATCCTTATAATGTTAATTTAATGAATTAGAAAGATTATAAATTGAAAAATGCATACAAGAATCACTTTATGAAAATGATTGAAACAAAGAAAATGAATTTTTTTATTTAATTAGAAAAAATAATTTATATATAAAAAATCTAATTTGACACTCTTAAAGTTTTTGTCCAAGTTTCGCCATTCCGACTTTCCACAAAATTTTATATGTATCTATAATATTTAATACGAAATTTTATTTACTCACTTGAAATTGAGTACCCCACAATTACTTAAACTCTTTGTTAAGAAGACTTTCAATACAATGACTATATTCAGGGGTAACATCAAGCAGATCTGAGTTCAATCCATATAAGAGTTGATTAACACCACCTTCAATATAAAATTTTAAGATAATGAGTTTATAGACCTAAGTTGTCCAACTTTTTCATTTCTACTTGTAAGACTTAGACTCAATATGAGATTTAGATTATAAGTTTCCAACGTTATGTTGAGTCTATCCATGTGTGGCTAAGTGCGGGGCATGCCTAAACGGGCCGGGCCAACCGACATTGCCACCCCTAATGCGAAGTACCACTTTTGGAGGGAGATCTTTTAATGGTTAGGAGGTTGTTGGGTAATATGAACAAGGAGGAGGATGAGACACAAAGAAGAAATATTATCTATTTTAGATGTTAAATTATGGAAAAGGTGAGCTCAATCATCATTGATGGAAAGAGTTGTACCAATGTAGCAAGTAAAAGGCTGGTGGAAAAGCTTGGTTTGGGAGACATCTATACACCCTAGTCTTTATGCTTTTGCAATGGCTAAGTGAGGATGGAGAGTTGGTGCTGGATAAGCAGGTGGATATTACTTTTTCTATAGGTAAGTATGTAGATTAAGTGGTATGTGATGTGGTTCCTATGGAAACAAGTCAATTGTTATTAGGAAGGCCTTGACAATATGATAGAAAGGTGACATTATGGTCTATCCAACAAGTATTTTTTCTTGCTTAAAGGGCAAAAGGTGCCCGTAACACCTTTATCAACTATAGAGGTTTGTGAGGACCAAATAAAAATGAGGGTAAAGAGAGAGCGAGAGAGAAAAGAAGAAAGAGAGAGAAAAAGAAAGAGAGAGAAGAAGAAAGAGAGAAAATAAGAGTGGGAGAGAAAACCCAAAAAAGGCAAGAAAAGGGGAGTAAAGTTGAAAAATCAAATAGTGGTAAAAGTCCTTTTTTGAGAGAAAAAGAGGTAAAAAGAGTGTTAATGACAAAAACACCCCCTATATATGCTTATGCCTAACAATATTTATTTGTCTTCTGTAAAAGTTTCTTTATCTTTAGGTGTGGAGCACATTCTCAAGGAAAATGCAGATGTATTTCCCAAAGACATTCCTCAAGGTTTACCTCCTAAAAGATGTATTGAACATAATATGGATCTCATTCCAAGGACATCCTTCATAACATGCCAACCTATAGGAGCAATCCACAAGAGACTAAAGAAATACAAAAGCAAGTAGAGCAACTCATGAAAAAAGGATGGCTTGAATCTCTAGTGGAGTTGCCATCTATTACAACCAAAATCTCGACTAGACGACGAACAAAAAAGAGACGAGCTTAAAAAGAGATTTTGAAGTTGTCACCATAGTTTATTATAGAAAAAGTATGGAAAACAGTAAAATAAGACATGCTATACAAGAACTAGATTTTAGGTCCGGAAGTCCGTTACGCGTAGTGAAAATCAAGATTCACGTAGTTCTTAGAGAAATTGTTTGTTAGAAAGTGTTGATGTTTTTAATTTTTGAAATTTTATATCTTTTTTGATATTTTTAAATTATTTGAAAATTAGTATCACACGACGTAAAGGCTGAATAAACACTAAAAGAAAACAATTTTCATTTTTGTAAAATTTTTCTATTTTGGTAATTTTTTATAATTTTCAAATATTTTTAACTTTTTTAAAAAAATAACATGTGTGTAAAAAAGATGGGGTTTAATAAAAAAACAAAGGTGAAAAATGGGATAAGATGCATGGAAGGGTGCATGCAAGGAGTAAAGGCTGAAAATAAAATTAAAATAGATTGAGGCTGCGAATTGTGAAAAGCAGGGTACAGTAAGTAGACGAGAACCAATGGCAAAAGGGGTGCAGGACTTAAATAATACGGGTGTAACGAGTAAATAGGAATAGGAAAAGAAAACACAAACAAACATACAAATGATGAAGGTGTAAATATTAAAATGGGGATGCGCGTAGGAAACAAAACAAGGCTAGACCCAAGACCCAAGACCCAATAGACAAGAGGTTGAGAATATTAAAAGTGGGGTACGGAAAGCAAAATAACCCAATTTAAGCCCAACCCCAAAATAACTATCAAAACATAAAAATCCCTTAAGGGTTTCTTCTTCCTCTGCGTGAGCAACACCAATCCTCACCCACTCATGGCTGGCCAGGGCCAATGTTGCCGACGCCGATCACCGCCGAAGGAGCTGCCAGCGTTAACGTCACTGTTTCTCTTTCATTCCCTTTCGCGTCCGAGTGCTCCTTTGATCTCATTTTTACTCACAAACACGAGACACTCCTTCCACTCATTGCTACCAGAAGCGTCGTCGTCATCCACGGCGCTCCAACTCCCTCATTCTTCTTCTTGCGCCGGCCACACCAGGTCTGGGAGCCACGCCGCTGAGCCCTACTGTCGCGCCCTCAACCGGAATCGCTCTTCTCCAATCGAACTTTGACACGCCTCCGGCAATGCGGCCGACGAATTTTTCTTCCCTTTATCTGTTCGATTGGGTGATGGTTGTTCTCTGTTACTTGGATGATGGAATAGTCTTGGGAGTGATGGAAACTGTTTTGGTATTCTGTTTTCTATTGTGCAAGTGGAAGATGTGAGTGATAAGGCGATAAGCGTGAGCGAGTCCTCTATTTGGTGAAGAAAATGAAAGAAGATGAAAGATGGATGAAAAAGGGAGGTGAGGAAGATGGTGAGGGAATGGGTGGCGACAATGTGTAGTTGGAAATGCGAAAGGATGAGTGCTTGTGTGCGCGTGAATGGGGAGAGAATCTAGAGGGAGCTGTTGTTTTTATGTGATGGTATTTGTTGGTTATGGAGAATGATGATAGATGAAAAATGTGGGTCTGAGTTGTAGGATTATGAGGAAAGTTAGCGTCTACCGGTTTAGCGGGAGGAAGAAAAATGTGGTTCGGGTATGGGTAGTGTGCGTCGGTCTCAACGTGGTTAATCATGAAGGCATGATGATGGAAGAATGGGAAGTAGTAACAGTAGGCGAACAACCATGCGGCATCAACCATTTCATACAAGATTTATGTGATCAAACACTGAGTGACAGAATTACGGGGGCCTTTGAGAAAGCTCATGAATATTAACCAAGGGATCCCTCAGGATTCAAAACTGAAGGTCCTTGATACCTCAACATTAGGTTACGTAAATGGGAAGGGGTGGTTAGTTCCTCCCATTGTTTTCTGCCACCTTATTTCTTTGCTTTTCTTTTTTTTTTTACAAAAAAGGTCATTTTTCCTTTTTTATTATAAAAATAGGTCAGTTTATTAATTAATTACATAACAAAATCAGTTTAACGATAATTTGACTTTTTTCTATTTATTTTTAACTTTTATATAATTTCTAAAATTTTATATATTTTTAAAAAAATAAATTTTTAATAATTTGATTAAAAATATTTTAAATAAAATTTTATTAAAATTTTGATATTTTAAAACTTTGTATTTTAAATTTTATTATTACATTTTATTATAAAATTTGATTAAAAATATTGTAAAAAAATTATTAAAATTTTGATATTTTAAAACTTAATATTTTAGATTTTATTATTACATTTTATTATAAAATTTACAATAATAAAATTTGATTAAAATTATTTTAAATAAAATTTTATAAAAATTTTGATATTTTAAAACTTATATTTTAAATTTTATTATTTTATTTTATTATAAAATTTACAATCATAAAATTTTATTTAAAATATTTTTAATCAAATTATTAAAAAATTATTTATTTATATATATATATATATATAACTTTAGAAATTATTATAAAAGTTTAAAAAAAGATAGAAAAAGATCATATCATTAATCAAATCAAATCTGTGATAGTAGACTGATCCATCTTTATAATAAATAAATCAAAATAATCTAATTTTGTAAAAAAACTAGTCAAATCATTAAGAAATTAACTCTACCATATAATTAATTAGTAAATTAACTGATTTTTGTAATAAACGGATCAAAGGCACCCATTTTTGGAAAAAAATCTATTTCTTTTCAATCACCCAAAATGCCAGTTTTTTCTATTTTGTACACCACTGCCTAACTCAGTAACTGGTGCATGGGAGGGAGTCACCAAATGAGGAAAAGGTGGAGATTGTCACCAAAAGAGAATAGGTAGTGTGCAGGAACATGAATCTTTCTGTGCATCTCGTTTCAATCATCCGTTCCACTTTGTTTTTTTTTTCGTTCACTTTTCTTTTAAAAATCAAATAAAAGTAAAATTAAAAATAGAATAATATAAAATAAAATAAAATATAAAAAATTACTATAGACTGAAATGAAATAAAATAAGATAAAATAAAATAACATAAACTTAAACGAAAATGAAACAAAATCATATAAAATAAATAAAATAACTAAAATAAAATAAAGTAATATAAAATAATAATAATAAAAAAAAATAAAGTATAAATAGATATAACTAGATGAGTAATGATCAAATGACTCATTTTTTTACCACTTCTCTTACCAACTTGATGTGGTCTGACATATTTAATTTTCAAATTTTTTATAATTTAATTAAAATTTGAAATCACAATACTGAAGCTGAATGTTTTGATGCGTGCGTGTTTGAAACTCACCCTTCATCACACAACGCTTTCCCCAAACCCCTCTTTTCATTTTTAGTTTTCAAAAATCTCTTTACTCTGAACCTTCAATTACCTCCCCAACCACGTTTCACAAAACCCAACCCGCACACACACGAAACAAAACCCGCTCTGCTCTCCTCCATCGTGAAAAATCAAAACCCCCTTTCTCCTTTTAATGTTCAAACCCAAACCCCTTTCACTTCAACGGAAAAACCCTTTCTCCTTTTAATGTTCAAACCCCAAACCCCTTTCACTTCATCAGAAAAACCCTTTCCCCAAACCCCTTTCTCCTTTTAATTTTCAAAATCTCCCAAACCCTGAATCTACAATTACGAACCCCCACCCACATTTGCTATGCACACAGACACGAAACAAAACCCGTTATCTCCTTTCCCATCCCCTCCACACCGTTATCTCCTTTCACCACACAGGAATTGCGAAATTGTCGAACCTCAGGGCGAATCTGAGCTGCAAGAAGGGCGATTTTGGAACCTACTACGAAATGGGTTACCCTGATTTTGCTGTCGTTGGTGAGAAGGTTGAATGTTTCTGCCTTTTTAACTAGTTTTTGTGCACGCTTAGTTTCTGTTGGTTTTTCATTGTTTTGTGTAGTTGTTTATTGATTTTTATAAATGACATTCCAATTTGACCCCACCATTTAGTGATGATTGCAAAGAAGTTGTTGATTTTGTGGATTTAAGAAGTTTTTGAATTTGATTTTTGTGTTAACTGTGTGAATTGAAAAGATGTTTACAAAATTGATGAATACATTGTGTCCCTACCATTTATTTTGTCGATTTCGTTCAATGTTCAGTACACAATAGTGCATGAGCATATTCGTTTCAAAAATTGAAGTCCCAAACTAGGACAAAAAGATGGATTGAAAATTTTTGGAAAGATGTTCTTCCCTAAATATATGGTGTTTCTTTATTATTTAGTGACCTTGGTAATATTTTGGATAGTTTGTACAATGCTAATTGATCATAGTGTGTCTCTTTAATTAATGATGAGTAATTCAACCTAGTTATCTGTGCTTATTATAGTGGCTTGTTGTTAAAAACATGTATCCATACTTGGTATTTTATATATTTTTTAAATTCATCAACCTTTTTTGTAAAAAGTTAAAATCAGGATTGGTTTACAAAAAGTTACCATGAAGCCAAGATTTTATTATAAAAATGATAAGATTGTTATTCACAATTCTAATAAATTATTGTATGGTGTAATTATTAACATTTATATAACTTTTATAATAGATTTAAAATTTTAGTATTTTTGGTTAATCGCGAACTATTATTTGGGTGTCGTGTTTGTTGTTTATTTATTGGAATACCTTACCTATATAAAGTGTTTACCCGAGTAGGAGATTTTAGATACCTATGGCAGAAGAAGAGGGTGAGTCAAGGAAGGTAAATGTTTGTGATTATGATCCATTTATTTATTATAGTTAATTAAGTTCATATCTTGATGTTTTTTAACATGTTTTTTAACTATTTGATTGGTATTTTAGCTTGTGGTTTGTAACCGTTGTAAAACAGACTACATTGTTCAAGTTAATGGTTTATTGAGATCAAGACATCGCTCTCGAATTGGAGTCACTCCATTTAGGTGGTGCGTTGAGATGGTGAAACCATTGGATATCAATGGAGTGTTGTTAAAACATACTCTTAGTCGGTGTGTCCTTGAACATGAAAGTATATGTATCAGGCAACATTTGGTACAGTTGTTTGTTTTAGATGTTTGTGTTTGTTTGGGTTTGAATGCTATTGGGGTTGATGTAGAATTCAATAGTGTTGTGTGCGGGGTGATCGAGTCATTATTAGAACATCAACCAATAACAATAGATGACATTGTTAATAGGATATACTTTTATTTACAGAGTGACGATGACGATGACAATGACAATGTAGACAATGTTTGTCATTTATATTTGTTGCTATGTTTTGCTCTTTTGTATTTTTCCAGGACTTCTAGGACTGTGACAAACATGCCATTTAGATTGTTGGATAACCTTGACAACTTGAATCAATACAACTGGTCAAGGTCTGTCCATAGGTTTTTGGTTGAAGGTTTCAATCGTGGTTACCACACTTTAAGGCAAGATCAAAACACGTCTGCCATAATTGTAGCTGGGTCAGTGGCTGTTTTGCAGGTATTTATTATTTTAGCCAAGTTGTATTTTGTTAGCCTTGTGTTTGTGAAGTTGATGATTAATTAGTTCCTTAATTTTTTTAGCTTTTGGTTTGTCGACTACTTTCGTTAAGGTCTTATGAAGGTGATGTTATTTTCCCGAGAATTTTGAGTTGGTCGTCCTTGATGATTAGGACTCATGGAATCAAATCCGCATTTGAATATAACAAGGTATTGTATTGCATTCGTTTTACTTTAGTTGATTAAGTTCTATTCCGTGTACCAATAAGGTATAAAGTTTGGACATCATTATGCAGGTTATTCTTGGTTGGGAATTAACTAAAGAGGAAAAAAACATTGATGTTGTTCATGATGCCTTAAATATTGGTGAAGATGACATCCAAAGAAAGGAATAGATGACATGTCCTTTACTGAATTCAAGCAATGGTGCAAAAGGAAGTTGAAAAGAAATTATTGGGTCATTCGTCAATTAGGACCAACTGAGCAGTATGGAAGAAGAGTATGCCCGTGGAGGTGAGGAACTTGATGCATCTTTCTTTCATCAACCTCTAGCCTTTTCATTTCATAAAGGTGATGCCTTTGATGTTGAAGAACCTCAATCATGTAATTTTGATCAATTAGAGCAATGTACTTCTGAATACAATCATCATGGAATGGAAATTATTCCCATTATTGAACTAGAAAAATGTTCATTAGATGTAGACTTAACTCAATTGTATCGGATTCTTGTCTCAGAAAATGACAGGTAAGTTACTGTTGTGGATATAAATTTCATGATTGTATTTTCACGGTTATATAGTGTTAATTCTAAATTTACACTTTTCAGGAAAGTTGTGGTTGACATAAATCAACAAATACTAACCACAATTGAGTGTTGGGGATTTCATCCTCGTGGAAAGCTTTGCAACATGGTAATGTCCTTAAGTCATGTATATTTATAAATTTGTTATTTTGTCTACTCAAATTACATTGTTGCTTTCAAATTTTGTCAGGCCATTTTGTTTGCTTGCAATACCTTCATGTATAGACAAAGAAAATTGAATGGGTTGATCAAGAGAGTTGTGTTTGGTCCTCTGTATAAGGTATTATAATTCTTATTGTTTTTTAAGTTTTTATATTTGATGGATGTTGTTGATGATGATTTATCAAAATTTAATTGTGAAATGTTGAATGTAGACCGCAGTTGTAGAAGATAGTAGAAAGGTAAAGGCAAAGAGACGCCAATGGATCTTAGGGGACGCGTGGGCTGGTTTCAGTACACGATATATTGACAGCAGATTTTGTAAGAATGAAGATTTGTAATTTTATTTATTAAATAGTAATTGTGGATGTTTAGTGATTGTTTTTTTTGGAAGGTATTTGCTTCTATAATCCATGAGCAGCATTGGTGGTTTTATGCAATCAACTGTCGCACACACCAATTTTTTGTCCTTGACTCTCTTGGGAGGACACGACATGGAAGAAAAATAATAGACAATGCAATTGTAAGTTTACTTCTTAATATAATTGCTGTAGTTGGCAAATTCAATTATTCATGACTAAAATGTATGTTGATTGTAACATCCCGGTCGGATATTACTAATTTAAGTAATAAAAATTAAGAAATATGATGAAAACCTCATTTATTATACTTCGCTTCCCAAAAACGTGGGAAATTTTATAACATTTATTAATCGGATGTTATCCAAAAATCCATAATTTATGAAACTCCAATACAGTATCCAAATTCACAAATCAGTAAAACACTGTTTACAAATTTCATAAAAACAATAATGATAAAACTCCAGTAAAAGCTTTTCCCAG
>Ga0214542_1008269_pt1 | contig 17357 bp, 6 predicted proteins | sample CNSS1metaG_FD_160096 | JGI IMG/M metagenome (GOLD analysis project Ga0214542, IMG submission 160096) | Root nodule microbial communities from cowpea collected in UCLA plant growth center, Los Angeles, California, USA - CNSS1 | ecosystem: Host-associated > Plants > Roots > Nodule | place: USA... | reverse complement strand
CAATTGTGATTTGACATGTAGACACTTTTTTTGAAATTTAAAAAAATTAAAAAAATTAAAAAAAATTAAAAAAAAATTAAAAAAAAAATTAAAAAAAAATTAAAAAAACCAGGAACTGACACGTGGCATGTACTGTTCAAAAACGTTAACTATTTAAACACCGTTAGTGAAAAGGACCAAATTGACCATAATTTGATTAAAATGAGGACCTAATTGAACATAAAACGAAAATAGGGACCAAATTGAATAAAATCAACAAAAATAGGGACCAAATGTATATTTAAGCCTTAATTTTTTATTTTTAATTTGAATTTTTTATTCATCTAGTTTTTATAAAATTAATTTTTTATAACATAATTGAATATCAATTATAAAAATTACTTTTATTTTTAATTATTTTCTAAATCCTTATATATAAAATTACTAGATCTTAGAAAAAATATCTCTATTGAATAAAATTAAATAAAAAGTTCATCAATTTATATTATTATATTATTTGTTAGCATATATAGAATTTGGACATGAACAAAAATATCTAAAAAAGTTAAACAAAAAATAAATAAACAGAAAAAATGTAATACATATAGAGGAATGAGAGTTGTTTCTTTTCTTTAAACAGACACAAATTATGACAATATCGATAGCAACCATAAAGATAACATTACAAGTTTAAGAACAATTAAGTTGTAAAAAGAAAGTAATTAAGTGATACTAAATGAAGACATAAGTGTGGCAATTAATTGATCCAGGTTAATCATGAATAAGGTTTTCACATCCTAATATCAATTATAAGAATGGTAAAGAAAAAAGTTACAGTAAGTAATAGTTGGCCAACTCTTGCCATAATTTTGGTGCAGATTAGGGTTTTGTTGTGACATGTAGAAGTTGTGTATTCCACCCTGGACATGGTTGTGGTCCACCCAAATAATGGTGTGCCAACCCTACCACCTCCTCAATTTTGCTTTCTCTTCCCTGCAACTTGCTTTATTTATTCATTTATTCAATCATACATCAATCTTTTTTCATCATTTTATGTGCTATTCTCTGCTAAGTGGATGCATGCATCCATCATCCTTGCAAATGTAATAATTGTATTACATGTGAAATAGATCCAATCATTCTTTTTTATCCCTTTCCTTCTCATATTATAAACTTTGACCTTTCAGATCGGTTTTATTTTGGTATACCACAGCGGTTTAATGACAAGATTTATTAGTGATTTAGTTATTTAATTTGTTAATTTGGTTTATTTTGTCTCTTTTATTAATTTTAGGTTCAATTTATTTATTTAATTTTATAAGAAGGTTCAATTTGGTTATTTTATTATTTTTTTATTCAATTTAATCTTTTTTTTAAATGATTTAATGTTGTCATTTTTTGATTTAAGACTAAATTAGTAATTAAACTTAATTATAATTTATATATACATGTTCAAATATTTTTTTATAATTTATGCATGAATCTCTCCGCCTAAATGTAAAATATTTGAATATTTAGGTGGGGTATAAAAAAAATGATATACTATCTTTTCAAAATGTATGTTATCCTTTTGTGCTATCACATTCATTTGAACTCAAGTTTTTATTGCATTGGGTTAAATATGTTTTTGGTCTCTTAACTTTAAGTGAAATTTAGAATTAGTCTCGAAACTTAGACCCAATCTAGTCCCTCAACTTAAAAAATGTGTAGATTTAGTCCTTTTAATCAAATTTTGTTAAGTTTATTTGATATTTCAAACACATTTCTTAGCTAACATTCGGTTAACATTGAAGGGAAATTGTGTCAAATTGTATAAACAACTCTAATGCTATCATGCAACGCGTTCGAAGTGTTATATAAACCAAATAAACTTAATAAAGTTGGATTAAAAAGACTAAATTCACGCACATTTCTAAAATTGAATGATTAAATTGGGTTAAAATTTTGAAGATGGACTTATTTCAATTTTCAGTCAAAGTTAAAAGACCGAAAACATATTTAATCTTGTTGCATTTTATTTTTTGCGGTATCATTCTCAAAGTCTAATCTTATCTAGAGAAAGCATCATATATGAGTTCACATTACTTAAAAAAATGTTCTTTTGATACAAATTGTTTTAAAAAAAAAGATAATTACATGTAACTGAAAATAGTTATTTTGTTATAATAGTTTTATTGGAAATGTTTGTGCTGTCTAACGTTAATGTTCAATAATTTTGTCATTTTTCTTTCTTTTCTAATAAGTTCCTACTTTACAACTTCTTCAATATCTATATTAAACAATTTTCTTCTATTTTTTTCCTTTCTATTTTCTCAAACCCCACTGAAAAAGGTAAGTATTTTAACCACAAAGTCAATCTACCAACAAACATAGGGTTCTTTAATGATTTAGATGGAGAAACAACAAAGAGAGAAATGATGGAACAACATAAAATAGAACAATTAAAAACTGAACAACAAAAAGACAGAAGGAGATGAAGGAGAAAATGGGGGGAAAGAAAGAAAATTATTATGTTCTCAGAAAAAGGCAAGAACACATACAGAAAAGTTGGCATGCAAACATAATTTGTTGCTCTGCATGTGCATAACAGATTATGTGAATTTGTTTCTTCTCCGGCACAATTAATTGACTAATAATAATGATTAAAACAAAAATAATAAGAAGAAATGTTTCAAATAAACTTATCAATAATACTTCTTCCTCTAGACTCAATAATCTCATGTAGTGAGAGTTGAAGTTAAATATATTTTGCTTTGTTACAAGAAAATTATTAAAATAACAATTAACTTAACAAAAAATAATTAATCATTGACTATTTTATAACCTTATTGATATAAAAGATATTTTTTATTATTAGTAAAAATAAATAAATCACAATCTAAATTATTCTCTAACATTAATAATAGTAAGTAGCTTACTAGCTTTATTCACAGAATAATTAATTTTTTTTATTAATAATAAAAATCATTTTAGATGTCAATAACTTTTATTTACAAAATAGTATTTATGCAATTATTGTCTATATATAAATTAGTATAGTTATTTAATGTTTTTTTTTGTAATATTTTTTTAATCATAAAACCATGATGAAAGTCTGAATTCTAAAAAGATAATATAACAAATGTTGTCTTAAAGTTGAAACATTTTGTTCCTCTCAAACGTTGGCTAAAACAGAGTTTCAAACTTCAAATCAGATAATCCTTATTTATTTAGTTAAATTAGTAATAAAATTATTTATTTAGTTTTATGTTAAATAGTCTTTAAAAAAATTCGTTTTATTTTTTAAACCAGGCTATCTCTTTTTTTTTGGTTTTTTCATCTCTTTCCTTTTTATAATAATAATAAATATTTTTCTACTTTTCTTTAATACACCGCTTAAGCTTAGTCTTTCATTTGTCACCTGTGAAGGGATAGATTTAAAAACTATTTTTTTTTAACAATATAAGAAAATCAATATCCTTATCGCGAACCAGAGAATTATTTATTTGAGATACAAATTAAAAACTAAAAATTTAAAATATTCACTACAAAAGTAAGAAACTATGAATTATACAACAAGCCATTGACATTTCTAAATTGAAACAAAATCAAATAATGTATATTTATTTTCTACCAAATAAAATAAATTTAAGTGGTTATAAGATAACATATAGGTTTCATGGATAAAATTCTGTTATTTTATAATACTTTTGATGTTCTTTTTGATTCTTTTAATTTCAGTGATACTTAAAAATTACCCTTAATAATAGTTGTTGTGGTGGATCCAAATGTATTATAGTGATTGAAAAGATATTTAAATCTGAATAAATTGTACTGGCATAGAAGATTCAAAATACTCAATAGCATTATTCTATATTATCTTTCAAAATGAGTTATTTAAGATCACTGAGCTGGTTCTGATTCAATAAGATTAACTCTAATTAAAGACATAACCTAACTATATCTAACCTAATTAGTTTTTATAATTAATCGTGGTTCAACCATTATTGTCTCTGCAACCTATAGGGCTAATGACTAAACATGATAACTGGTCCACAAATTGATATAATTTGAACTTATTATATTAATTATACTATTAAATTGGGTTTATAATGCAAGAATTAGGTTACCAGACCAAACTTTTCCCTTTCTTTTTTTTTTCTAGTTGGATCACATTCAGTATCCACCACAACAACTAAAACAAATAAATAAAAATAAAAACTAAAATTGCATCATGCTTACTAATTGAACCGTGATTACTAAAACTAAAGTAATGTGAATGAACAATATAAAACAAATAAGCGAATATGCAATAATATTTTTATGTAAATGAAACTGAATTTAGATCTTTCAAATAAGCTCCTAAATTCAAATTTAATAAAATTATACCATGAAAAAGATAGATTTTATTAAAAGTGACAAACCAATAAATACTCAATAGTAATTAATATATCATCTGCGCAAAGCTCTACGTATTTCTTTCTTATGTACACTTTAAATACTCCAAATAATAATAATAAAATTATTATTATTATGATAAAGTAAAATTAAATAATTTTATAATTAAATTTTTTGTATTTACTTTCGGTGGTAAAACTGTGAGTTATATGTTTCGAAAAACTAAAATAATATATTCAAAATTTATATATATATATCCTAAAACAACTCATTTACACTTATAATTTTTTATACAGTAAATATAAAAAGAAAAATATATGATAATATATTTATGATACATATGATACATAACTTTTTTTTTATTTATAAAATAATAATTAAACTATTATTATTTTTCTTAAACAACAAAAATAACAGATGAGAGCGAAGATTTATGAAAAACTCAAAAAATAAAAAAAAGAAGATAAAAACTATTTCAATAATTTTATTTATTTTATTATATTTAATTTTATATTTTATTATTTATTAACATTAAATATTATATTTTATAAGTTATCGAGGAAAAATTTACTTAACTTAATTTTCACTAATATAATATATACTACATGTAATTTTAAATTTTTTTAAACATTTAGGAGTTATGGTTCCCTGTGTGGAATCTAAGATCCGTCTTTCTACTTTGTAGGTTGACTTATAATTATAAACGAAAAAACGATCAAATAAAAAAAAAAAAAGCAGTTAAAGTTAAAAATGTGGTCACTTATGGTAAAATTAATAAAATAATTATTTTAATTTTAAAAAAACTTTAATTTAAGATATTTATATATATGGATAAAAAATTATTATTTATTATATTAAACACATTAAATAATCATAGTTATAAACTAGTTTATAAAAGTGACGAGTAAACTTTACAAACTTTACCCATTTAGATAAAATCAACTAAGGATTGCATCATTAAGTTGAAAAATACACACAAAAAAATCGACACAAAACGGTGTAACATTGATGAAATGATATTATTCCATTTCGTTGCTAAATTTCTTGGGTTGAATCTACGTAAGGATGGGTTCAACGATTCATTTGTTTTGAACTTCGAAAGAAGTTACTTTTTCTCTATTTTGGAATGATTTTTATATAATTTTGGTATTCTTTGAAAAATAATTCCCAAAGGAATGGAGTGGCTCAATATATCTTTTGGACACTTCTTCATGCACCTCCATATTTTCAAACCTCAATTGTGAAATATCAAGTATACCCTTATTTAAAAATTAAATAAATTTATTAAATTTATTCTTTTCTATTCTTTCGGTTCATCTCTTTCTATTTCTGTAGCAGCGCCCGTATTCTGCTCCTGTCCCGCTCTTCCTTGCGTTTTATTTTATGGAGGTGCAGGAAGAAAATTTGAGGTTAAGGCAGTAGCATCCTAACTATCAATGTCTAAATTTATTTTCATAAGGGTAAAACTGATATTTTCAAAATTATGGGAGTGCATATTGAAAACATGAGGTGTAGGAAGGAGATCTTTTTTTTACGAAGTAAGCTGAGCTCTAAAGTCCATTATACGGCCCAGTTGGATTTCTAAGTCCATTTTGGACTAATAATGTGGCCTTCTCGATACAGCAAGCAGATTATTATATTTTCAACACATCAAGACAATATTTTAGAATGAAAAGCATTACATTTTTTTAGAAAAGGACTGCGGGTTGATATTTTGAGATACAAAATGAAAAGTATTCTTGATTTAAATTTTAAAATATAAGTCTGAAAATATCTCAAGTGATGCTTTTATAGTATATATTTTAATATTAATATTTTATTTTTGTAGCATCTTTAGCCGATAAAAATCACAAGATTTATTTTTTTTAAAAATAGAAGTTAAGTCAGTATGAGCTCGATTTAGACAGAAAATAGTAAAATAAGTCACACAAAGTTTATGCAAGACATGGCTTGAATTAGTATATTTGAGGTTATTTATAATTTTTGTGTAGCTCTGCAATCTGTGATAACATTCTGGGAGTAGTTATCAGAAGGAAAAAAAAAAAAATCATCTGCACAAAAATTATAAACCAAAATTGAACAGGTGAACAAATAAAATAAAATCTAGATTAATTGTTGCTCTCTTTTCCCCTCTCCAACAGTGCTTGGTCCTCAAAAGAAACTACTGAATCTACCTCACATGGTGTCCTCAAAAGTCAAAACAAAACCTAATTCAACAGCAGCAAAAGCTTCCATTGAAATCCCTTTCATGCAAACAACACAGTTTGATTAGGAATGGTGTTGGCGGTGGTAGATCTATGAGGAGGAATCGGTGGCCTACTACCTATGAAATTAGTGACACTTCCTTTTCTTGCATTCAAAGAAGAACACGAAGCCCTTGAACCTGCAGAATGCATCATTCCCCTCTTGGAAACCGCCATTGAAACCCCTTCCTTCTCAGCCAACCCTCCTCCATAGCTCTTGCAGGACTTCAACCTCTTGTTGTAAGGGTTCTCTGCCTTTGCAAGATCCTCCAAGCTCCTCACATTTGTTAGTGAAGTGAAAGACTGTGACTTCCCCTCGTAGAATTTTGATAATCCCCTCCTGCAACACCGCCATCACAACACAACAAAGCTTCAGCAAATTCAAGATCGTTCTTTGAAACCAAGTTTAAGGTTTTTCTTTTTTTTTTTGTTCTATACACTGACCCATTTGTCTGAAAAATCAAGAAACTTACTTGATGGGGAGTTGTTGAAAGAGAGAAGACATGTCACTGAATGGATCAGGCACAACTACAAGTTGTTGTTGATGATGATGATGATCAGCTGAGGATGATGATGGAGAAGATGTCACCTCTTCAAAAGAGTCACATTCCAATGAGGATAACCCACTTGAAATTCCAGAAACAGAGGATGATGTTGAAGAGTCAGAAGAAGAAGAAGAGAAAGACCCAACAACATCAAGAACATCATCATGGTACACATGAACTGGTTCTTTCTTCTGGGCTTGCTCCATTTTGATCACAAACAAAATTTGACTAGGTAGCACTTTATGACTTCAATCACACACAAAGAAACAGATAAAAAAATATATATAGCATACCCTTTTTTTTTTCCTGTGTGAGAACTATAAATGGAATGGAAGGTTTGAAAAATGTTGGGATGATTTATAAAGAATGTGGTAAGGTGGCGGATAAGATTAAAGGATCTTTTCCACTTTTGTTGTTAATATTCTTCTTTGGAAAGAAACAGTAAGATTCGGCTTTATCCGAATATGATTTCTCATTTTCTCTTGTCCCCCTACCCTATCATCATGTATCACTCTACTTTCTCTACCTTACCTAAAAATGTATCATTTTCTTTATCTCTATTCTCCGTTCTCAGTTCAACACTATCTCTAGCGCGTGATTTTCCCACGTTTCAATGCAACCTTGTCTTCAACTTATTATATTTAATTCATCACATGGTCTTCATTATTTATCTCAAAATTCAAATGGGTCAAAGTATTATAAATATTTATAATTTTTAAAATTATTTAACTAATTATTAAATATTAATTTGCAGTTAATTGTAGAAAGTTATAGAATAAAAATATGTTGAAAATCTGCATATATAATCGTTTTCCACAGAAGGAATTGAAATACTACTAATAATCTCTAACTGTCTTTAAAGACAAGGAGTGAAAGCAACGTGTGAAAGAGAGCGCGTGCGTGGTGAGTGAGGTTTGAGAAGGGTTATGGATAAGGTCGAAGTGGTGACATGGCAACGGGCACGAGTTGAATTGTTAATAAACGGAACGGAATGCGCGGCGCCCACTGAGTTGAAGAAATGTGAAATTAGAAATATTTTGAAGGGATTGTTTGTTTGGTTGGGTTGTTTTAAGGGCATGATGGCCCCAACTTCATCCTTTTCTGTCTGCCTTTCTCTTCACCCAAACAGACACTAGTTCCTCTTTTTGGGTAAAACCTTCTCCACTACTAAATAAATGTATATTCCTTTCATATTTCTTTTTCATCACATTCTTATCACCATTCTCAATCAAATCTTAATTATCATCATCACTTCTCATACAATAAATAACTAAACTATTCATTTATTAGCTATTGGCTTTTCCCTAAAACAAGTTATTACCACTTTAAAAATACTTGTTTTTTTTTCTTATAACCCTTATTATATTATTGCTTTAAATTATTATCCATAGGAAAATATATATATATATATATATATATATATATATATATATATATATATATATATAAAATATTTAAAATTAAAAGCTATCTTAAACTTTAATTTTTAATTAATAATTATTATTTATTGTTGTAAAGAACAATTTACTATTATCACCTGTACCAACACATTATATTTATTTTTAGTGATATATTACTTGATAAGATCATATTAAATGACTTCCAAAGGATGATATCTTACAAGTTTTTTAGAAGTAATTGACGAGATGATATTACATTTTTTTTTTCATAATATAATTTTAATATTTAAAATCATTTAACTGAAAAATATAATAAAGTTACTTAAAAATGTACTCTCACTATATTTATACATAAATGATTTTTTCTTGTGGGCAGATTTTAATAATATATATGAGCAGTACAAGAGGTTACATTACATTATATAAATCATACAAGAGGTTACATTACATTTAGAAATAAGAAAACAACATTTTACATTATATTAAAGTTAAAAATTAACTAGACATTGTTAGCTTTTATTAACTCTATACCAGAAAAATACTTCGTTAACAACTAATTTTAGTGACTAAAATTAGTCACTGTAACGATTAATTTAAATATTAATTTATAAAATAAAAAATTATTAATAACTAAAATAGTTATTATTAAAAATAAAAATATATAATTGGTTTTTAAAATTTAACTAATGAAATTTTAGTTACCGAATGAAATAGACCACTAAACATTAGCTATCAAGTTTTTATTACCAAGAGTTTGTTTCTAAATTAGTGACTAATTATAATTTTTTATTCATAATAGTGATTATGTTAGTAATCAATATATATTTTTATTTTGTAAATTGGTGTTTAAATTGATCATTAACAACTTTTAATCATTAAAATTAATTATTAATAAAATATTTTTTTGTAATAATGATAAATGGTATTAATATCCTGACATTAAGTGAATTATGTCAATATAATACAATAAATATTCTAAAATATAAGGTGAGAGTTAAAATAAGTAGAGCTATGAAAATTATCTTATACGCATCTAGATTATTGAAACCACAATTGAAGAAATGTATCTTTGTATTCTTCCGAAAGAGAATTGTAAATTCTTCTGAAGAGCGACACCACTTAGAACTCCGTACCTAATTAACTATTTCAAAATAGATACATGTCTAAATCGTGGAAGAACATTCATATATATATTTTTTAAGTTTCCTCTTTAAGAAGTAATAAATAGTTGAAAGGTTGCTTTGGCTACGTGGTCATAAATTAAATTTGATTGACTTATATTGCAATTTTTTTAAATCAGCAAACAAATAAATATATGTATAAATAACATGTACAAGAGTTACCAATAATATTATTACATGAATTTTGGAATATATGGTAAGGTACTTTACATTTAACTTATATATTGCATATTGAAAGATTAAATATTGGTGGAATAAAATTTTGATAGGTGATGGTCAAAGAATGGTGAGTTGCTTTTAATTTTGTATTAAGTAAAGTTGGACTAATATCAAGAAAGAAAATATAGAAAATGTCATAAAATTGAGGAGTTGTTTTAATTGCTTTATTAAAATATAATAATTTTGTGGTTGTATACGAGACATGGGTAATTGTGTTTATGAGAAGATTAATATTTTATTTTTTTAGATTGATATTTTTATTTGTAAAAATTGTATGTTAAATAATAAATATTTGTTTGAATATTTAAATATCAAAGTGAGAAAACCTGGTTCCCACTACTTAACTTATTACAAATTAAGTTAAAAATTAATCAATTTAACCTGACTTATTTTTTTACAAGTTAAAATTTTTGTAACATGTTCGACCCATCATAAGTTGGTGGATTGATTCACTTAAGAATGTTGTGTTCATCTGATTTATTTTATATACCTATTGCAATACAATCAAAGTGGATTGACTTGACTCATATGATTATAGTAGTACAATGTTTATCTATTTAAAGAAAAAAATATTATAAGAAAGCTAGTAGTCTCTATTACATATTGCATATCAACAATGGTTATTGTCATTAAAAGTTCAAATAAAAGCCGATAATTATTTAGATTAAATTTTTTGGTAACCAAAACCTAGGTAGCTAATGTTAATGACTAATTTAGAGACCAATTCATAATAGAAACTATTTTAATTATCAATTTAGAGATCAATTATAATTTTTTGAAACAATTTTAGTTACTAATAATTTTTAGTTTATAAATTAGTATATAAACTTGTCACTAGTGATTAATTACTTTTGATCACTAAATTTAATCATTATTTAAGGTTAATTTATAAATTAGTATTTAAATTGGTTATTTTAGTGATTAATTACTTTTAATCACTAAATTTCATCATTATTTAAGTTTTTTCTTAGAGTGTTTATTTAATTATTATACAGATATATTTTTGCTAGAAAAAGTATTTCTTAATGGTCGATTATGTGTGTATAAGATCAATTAATATTATTTTGTAAGACCAAGTTTTCTAGATTTATTTTATTGAGACGAAACTAATTGTGTTTTTAAAATTGTTTATATATATATATATATATATATATATTAATAAAAATATGAAAAACATTATTTTCATTCAATTAACCTATTAAAAAAACATTTAAATTTAATAAAAATTACATCCAACATTAAATATAGATATCTCTTTCAACAATATATTAATTTACTATGTTATACAAATCTTTTTCTACTAGTTTGACTTCATTCCAAATAATAATTAACTAATATAAAAATAAATTATGAATTTAGTCTTTAAAATTGTATTTTGTCATGACTTAAAAAACAATCAAATAAATTCATGCATTTTTGTGTCTCTAAAATCAACTAGAAATTCAAATGGTGATAATATTGGTATTAAAAGAAAAACAATAATTTGAAATATTTAAATAAAATCTTATATATGAGTTGAAAGAATTCATACTATATTAGAATTAAATATATTTTTGATCATATATATTCTTAATTTCTTAGTTGAACATCTCGTGTGATCCTAGGCATGATGGACCATTCCATTCCCCATGTATAGAGATTGATTTTAAACCACATACATGTGAAATCCAGATGGTTCTTATCCACACAACACATATTCATAAAAGACTCTATATTAATTATGACAAGGAAGATACTGCTATCAAACGAAGACATTAATGTTTAAGGAATGGAATACATGGTGAAGGAGAGCCATAAAATGCATGCATGTGTTTTTTCTGTAGATCCATGGAAAGTTTGATTAGGTTTTTGGACACGATTCTATGAATTTCACTCATGTTTGACATATACATGGGTGTATGTTTTCCTCCTTCGTCTTCCACTTAGGATTTATCAATATATGTTTCAACTGGTTTCAAAAATGGCATCACGTGAAAAGTAAAGCAGAAGCACTGATACATTATTTACTCCATTTATTGTGCTCCGTTGTCTCAAACTTCACAAAAGAGATAATGAAAAAAAAAAACAAAGAAAAAGTGAGAAGAGAAGTGAAAATGAGATAGGTTTGGGAACATGTGGCCTTCATAATAAAGACAACATTGAATGCAGTTGCAGTTCCCATACCTGCCTCTCCACTCTTTCCTTTAATGCCCTACATGCCTACCCTAACACCTCTACCAACTAGTAACATACTCTTCAAAACCTACCCACACGCATAAAAAAAAACAAAAGCTTTTGTTCATAACAACATTAGTGTATACAAGGATGGAGAAAACAAGTGTTGTGGAAGGTTCAAGATCTCCCATGCAGATGAAGATGGGAGATGAATTGGAAGGCAACACCAACACCCTACGCACTGCCGAAACCTTCCTGCGCTTGCTTCCTGTTGGTCTCTGTGTTTCTGCACTTGTTCTCATGCTTAAGAACTCTCAGCAAAATCAATATGGCTCTGTTGATTACACTGACCTTGGTGCTTTCAAGTACGTATATGTTACCAAGTACAGGAATATTACATGTATCTTTTTTCCTCAACTTCTTAGAATGTTTTTTAACATATAAGATGATGAAATAAGGGTGTATATATATATATATATATATATATATATATATATATATATATATATATATATATACTTGCAGTGAAACAGTTTTCATCTCCTACCTCTGTCACTACTGTTGCATTGGTCATCAATTTTATTCTCAGAATTGCCAATTAATCAATCTGTTAAGGATTAAAAGTACGGATTAATTAATTCTTTGACCAGGGACTCCGTCAACTCTAACTTTGTTTAACCCTTAAAGGGTTAAATATTATGAATTATTTGATTTTTATCATAGTATTTGGATTTATACTTTGTTTTTGGTTGACATTTTCTAACAGTTAGAAGCACTCATGCTTGGATAATTGGGTTTTAAGCGGAGATTGTGTAAGATGAATCTAACTTAGTTTTGGTTGAACTTTAGGCTCAAATATTGAAACTGCTATAATGTTAACAGTACAAAATATTGTGAATTTTTTAGATCTGAATCAGAATATATAGGAAAAGGATGAGAAAGATTTATATTGGTTGATGGGTGTTTGATGTTGCAGGTATCTGGTGCATGCCAATGGCATTTGTGCAGGTTACTCTCTATTTTCAGTTGTTATTGCTGCTATGCCACGCCCTTCCACTATGCCTCGAGCTTGGACTTTCTTTTTGCTTGATCAGGTCATCACATCCCACTCATTCTTAATTTCTTCCTGCAATAAAGTGTTATATATAGCTACCTAATTAAAGAGATTATAAATGCTCCAAATAATGATATGGTTAATTCAAGTATGTGAATCTATTTGGACTAGAAAAGTACAGATAAGGATTAAATTTAAGCCTTCAAAATGAAGTTCAAACTTGTGAAAAAGCAATTTTTGTAGCCTAAACCAGAATCAAATTTTAGTTTTTAAAACTTAAGTCTCATATATAATCAGAACTAGCAAATGAGCAGTTAAACCAAACACCCACTTTATCTTCTGGCATGTTTTGGATAATTCCATTGACCTGTTTTGCCACTTTGTCAATATAGTCCACGGATTTGACCCTGATCCACGTTGCTGGGTCAAAAAAGTTCATAAAATAAAAAGTCTCGACTTTCAAACATGAAAAAAGTATTAATTTTTTTAGAATAATATTATTAGACCTTCATTTAAGTCTTGTTTATCTCGACTTTCAATCTGAATTGATCTGTCTCGATCTTCAGAAAATCGGATAGGGTTGATCTTGAATTGAATTGAATTATCCCTTCGGTTCAGGCCAATTCATCTTGAACTTAAGTCCAGTTCGGTCGAAATTCACCTTCAACTTTGATTTGGACGGGACTGATTAGTCTTAACCTTCAATTTGGACTAACCGTTTCGATCTTTGACTTGGACTGATCTGTGTCAATCAACGACTAGATTTGGCATGTCTTGACCTTCAGCTCAGCTAATGATGTTAATGTTAATGCTAATGATGCATAAACTGAAAACTTGTCAAATTTGCATTGTTAGGTGCTAACGTACATAGTTCTAGCTGCTGGAGCAGTGTCAACTGAGGTTTTGTACCTAGCAGAGAATGGAAACACTGCCACAACATGGAGCTCAGCCTGTGGATCATTTGGTCGATTCTGTAACAAGGTGACAGCATCAATTGTTATCACATTTGTGGCAGTGTTTTGCTATGTGTTGCTTTCTCTTATTTCCTCTTACAAGCTGTTCACCAAGTATGATGCACCAGCAGCATGCAGACCAACTGCACCCATTGAGGTTGCTGCTTTCCCTGGCTGACTCACCCTTTATGTATAACAATGTTTTCATGTATGTGTATGCTTAATTGCTTCCAATTAATAATGTAAGGACATGCTGTTGTGCTAATTAGGACCTTAACTGTGAGTTTAGTTATAGTTTTAAACCTCTGACCTTAACACTGCTGTTCATGCATCTGCCTTTGACTTGTTTTACTGGTGCTTGGTTTTACCTTAAGTACAAACTTTGCTTTCACCTTCTTTTTTAAAGTTGTGTTTGTGAAATTATAGTATTAAAAGGGATCAATTAATCTTTAGTTTAAGTATATTTTCTTTAAATATATTATTATTTTTTAAGTATAATGTAAATATGAAATGTAGTAAGCACTTTGTACTCTGAGAAAAATATATATTTAGGAATGTTTCTTCAATATGATATTGATGAATTGCTCGTATGGTAAAGAAATGTGTGATGACTTTATTTTATAGTCATGTTATGATAAAACGAGTTACACAATTAACAATGATAATAAAGATAAATCTTTAGTGAAAAATTAATAGGATATATTGAACTTCGTGTTCAGCTAAGTTGATAGATTTAAGTATAATCCAAAAAAAAAAAAAAACTTCCTTAGAAAAAGTTAAATTCACTTCCTAATTAAAATAAGATAGTTTACGAATAGATTCATATTATTTTACCTATAGACGGTTTTAGTTTATATAAAATTCAAAAAAGTTAAACGTTAAATTAATGTACATATAATTAGTATTATTATCTTAGATTTATTTATTTATCTTTCTTGATCATTAATCATGCTGACATTTATATGTCAACTTTATAATATTGAGAGATAACTTTATACATTGTTTAACGGTCTTATTATCACAAAATAAATTTTCAAATAAGGAATTTATGCCATTTTTATTGCTGTAAAATGACTCAATTTGTTTTGAACACTAAAAATGATAAATGAGATAATATATATATATATATATATATATATATATATATATATATATATATATATTTTAAAAATATAAGCCCTCATGTATTATTTTACAACAAAGTGGTTTTAAAATTGATTATCTAACTTCCAACTTTGAATATCCTAAACAAATATAAAAGTTATATATTTTATTTAACAAAATTTTGATTACATATATAATGCTTAATAAAAATTGAAAAAATGATATATATGAACCAAAAATGGACTCAGATGCAATGAAGGGTTATTTTTGATGTTACACTATTGTTCATGAATTGCAGTATATTTCGATATAGTAAATAACGAATAAATATAGGCTACAGTTAAAAATTGTTGTCTATATTATGATAGGTTACAATTTCATTAAATAACTGTAACCTATAATTATTTTCAAAGAGAGGTACAATTCCATCATTTTTTTATTTTATTTTGACTCTCAATGAGCAAAGTCTTAACAAGAGTGGATGAATAATGGACCAAGGCGTGAATAATGAACTAAGACGTCAATAATGGAGTAAGGCACAACCTTAATGAACTTGCGATAAAGATCAAAATGCATCATTGTGTGTCTCTTTATTGTGAACAAATATTAAACAGACCAAAACAAATGCAAGAAAGACGAAAACAAACATCCAAGCAATAAGAGATGGCTTGTGACACTAATGATGAAAATGGAGAGATTATGAGAAAAAGATGCTTCTCAAAGAGAGGAGATGAGAATAAGATGTTCCGTGACAATCAACAATGGAAATGGAGAAGAGTTTCCCATGGAGAGGAGGCCAACAATGACTAATTCAACTGCAATGGAGAAGGGAGAGTGTGAGTTTTCGCAAGTGTAGAGAAGTTACAAAGATTCTACAACGATGCAATGTTGTGATAAAGAAGTAATTTTTCTAAAAATTTAATCCTATGTAGAAAGCTTATTCTATGATTGACTAAGAATAAATTTATATATCTTTATAGACTTGAAATCTATAATTGTACAAACATTTTAAAAATGTCATATGTCATTATATACTTCAATTCTTTAAAGAACTAAAACTTATATAAATATTAGCTAATACTAAAAATTTATAGTTGTACAAATAATTTAAAAGATGTTACTGCATTTTTAAAGATTTATTTTTTTCTTGAAATTAAATCTATTATTAGACAAAGTTAAATAATCTTTTTGTACCAATAAAAAGATATTTAAAAAAAAAGGCTTGATTGGATAGATAACCGTAGTTTAAAAGCTTTAGCGGAAAAAAAAATATAGACTAAGATTTTGGGTAAAATCATAACTTGCAAACTTTAGAAAAGATAAATTAAAAAAAAAAAGACCAAAATATAGGTTACAATTTTTGGTATAATCATAGTTATGGACTATGATTTTTGGCAAAACCGTATCTTATAGTTATTTATTTTTTTGTTTTGGTATTTTGAAAATTTGACATGAGCAATTTCTGCATATAATGGTCACAGAATAGACTAACTATTAAAATTATTGTCCATTTAAATTATATATTGTGCACAAATTTTCCTTGCATAAGCTAATGAATCTGATTCTTGAAATATTTAACAAAAAAAAATAAATTTAATTAGTATATAAAAAATAAAATTAAAACACTTTAAATTAAATAAACTAACCCTATTCGAGATAAAGACTACAATTCTATGTAAAATTGTAACCTATACTCTTTACCAAATTATAAACTATAATTTGATATGATATGAAGCATAACTTTTACCTTAAGAGTGTGTTTGGATAGAGTAATTTAATGAGTCAATTCATTTTTTTAAAGAATTTAAATTACTTTGTGATAAAATGTGTTGTTTGGACAGAGAAATTAAAAGGTATTTAAAATGCATGTATTTTTTTTAAGGAATTTTAATTAACTAAAACAGTAGTAATTGAAATGCCCTCAAAATAGTTAGAATTTAAAATTCTTCATCTCACACTTTGGACTCTTTGCTCACACGAATATTCTGGTGCTCTCTCTGGTTCAGTGGTGCTCTCTCTGCTCCTCTCTCACAGTCCCGTCACTGTTCCTCTCTCACTAGCTTTGCTCACACGAATATTCTACTCCTCTGCAGGTACACAACATTCTTCCTCTTCCACCACATTTTTATTTCCTTCACACCATCACAA
>Ga0214542_1008267_pt1 | contig 17363 bp, 18 predicted proteins | sample CNSS1metaG_FD_160096 | JGI IMG/M metagenome (GOLD analysis project Ga0214542, IMG submission 160096) | Root nodule microbial communities from cowpea collected in UCLA plant growth center, Los Angeles, California, USA - CNSS1 | ecosystem: Host-associated > Plants > Roots > Nodule | place: USA... | reverse complement strand
TTTTGACACAACCTGAGACTTTGTTTCTATTTGTGGTGCTTATTGGAATCAATCTTGATAAGGTTCATAAATTGTGTCTGAATTAATCTTCAATTTCGTATTTCAGCATATATATATATATATATACTGCAGTAGGGACTGCATAGAAACGGAGAGAGGGCTAGCTTGGGGACTTGAGCTAGGAAATAAATTATGTTTTCTTCTATTTTGTCAGATTTTGGAAATTGTAATAAGATTATTACTTTAGCTTTAATTGAATTTTGGCGCATTGAATAATGTTTTAAATTTTCCCGCATTTGGGAATAATAAAATTTTTCATTTGATCTTCATTTCTTATTTATTTATTTTAATTAAGTAATTTCCAATAGGGATGTCACAACCAAAGAGTAGATGGTTGATATATTTACTAAGTCTCCACCAACAAAGAAGTTCAAGATCCTAAGAATTGGTGTTTGCAATTCTTAAAGCAAGTGTGTTAGTTGTTTATAATTGCTGCTTTTATTTTATTATTATTTATTTATGTTTTGAATAAGTAAAAGTCAATTTTTGCAACTTTCTATTGGTTCTCTCTTTGCATAAAACTGCATATATACATAAAAAAAATTTACTCTCCTTTATGTTATCTTTGTCTATGGAAATCTCATAATATCATCAGAGACTACACGATTATGAACTTTTTGGATGTTAAATCTGATGGGCAGAAGAAGGAGCTACATGATTATGTTGGAATACATCTCTAGCGCACTTACATAGCACGACGGGTAAGAAGGGCACTTCATTCATTACAATCCTTTCATCTAATTTAGAAGTACATAAGGAAGGTAAAAGAAAACAAATAGGACTAGCTTTTTCATGTTAAATTTATTATTATACAAAAGAAGGAGCTAAATTATTGATCTAGGGAAGCGAATCCTTTTTTTTCTTTAGTGCTCTTGGATCTATGTTGAAATACATCTTTATGTAAGACCGTATTGAACATACTACTATAATATATTTAATTGTGAGCTAATATATGCCTTATATTACCTTTTTTTTTACTTTACAGGTTTAGTTTTGAATCAATGAAATTCTTATTCTTAGTTTGTTTGCTTTGTTTACGTTAGTATTTTTCTCAAAGTGAACAAAATACTCATTCTCCATCATTTGGACATTACTTAAAATATTTTCTTTAAGATTGGGTACTAGTAAAACGTGCTTATTGAATTTCATATATTTCTTTGTCTCCACCATGATAGTTCCTTTGCCTTGAGACTCCACTATAGTGTCGTTTCCTAGTCAAACTTTGACAATGACAGATTTATCAATTTCTTTGAAGATGCTTTGATCTTTGGCCATGTGATTGCTACATTCGCTATCTAAGTACCAATTGCCTCCTCCTCTAGGAGATTCTTCATTAGCATAAAATAAACGTTGCTCCTGATTATGTTCTTTAGCAAATTTTATCTGATGTTTATTTGTATTACGACAATACTTCTCCATGTGACCAAATTTCTTGCATTATTGACATATTGGCTTCCCACGATGCTAACTGTCTTTTTCTGCATGACTTGACTTATTGCAAATGCCACATAGAGGATATTTATCTTTCTTTCCTCTAGAGAAATTTCTAGAATCTCTACTTCTATAATATTCTTCAACATTTTTCTTTTCTCCTTCTTTCCTTTTGGGTTGTAATTTGAGCTTTGATTGGAAGACATCCTTGACTGAATTTGTATCAGCATGATTATTTAATCTTGCTTTGTGTGCTCCGAGGAGACCAACTAATTTACATATCGATAGAAAATATGAATCTAAGGATTGTGATACCACTGTTACTGTTTTTCTCAAAGTGAACAGAATACCCATTCTCCATCATTTGGCCAATACTTAAAAGATTTTCTTTAAGCTAGTAAAACGTCTCCATCATGACAGTTCCTTTACCTTGAGACTCCACTTTAGTGTTGTTTCCTAGTCAAACTTTGACAATGATCGATTTATCAATGTCTTTGAAGATGCTTTGATCTTTGGCCATTTGATTATTGCATCCACTGTTCAAGTACCAACTTCAATTTACAAAGTTATAGTAGGGGCCATTCTACAAGTAATAACATTTAGAAGGACTCTTTAACTGCTTCAATGTGCAATGAAATTCAAGATAGAGACAACTATTATTTCCTTGCATGTCTTGCTGCACATAATAATGGCAATATCTAACCAAAAAAGACTTTTAACGTTAGATATTTTCAGACTTACGCTAGCCCAAACTTTGACATCGTATTGGGTGATGTCAAAATTAACGTCAGAACCATACACTCACGTTCGTTAATGTTGGGGGATTGGACAATAGACATCATTTGATGTTGGGGCTAGCAAGATCTGACGTCCATTGTCATGCTAAAAGGAGGCAAAAATATGCTCTGTTTGACCTTTGGTGGTGCCTTGCCAGATGTCCTTTGACGTCGAGCTGTGTACTAGTCGACATCCTTTCACGTATGGCAAGGTACCACTAGACGTCAAACGTAGCAATTTCTAAATATTTCTCATACATTTCTGGACTTACAATTATATCTAATAACACTAAAATATTTTAAACTAATACAATTAACACCAAACTACAAGTTTCATCATGAAATTTTTGCCCAACAAAGTTTTTGAAAAAATTCTAATGTTGGTGCTTTTAACTCCATCTTTTCAAAAGATATGATGCCCACTCTTGTCTTATTGTTTGGATAATGTCATCCGACAAAGGTAATGAATTCTTGAACCACTGAAAAAAATAATACAATCATCTTTAAACTAATATATGATTTATAATGTGCGAAAGGTATATATTTTATTATCTCTATCCAATCATCTTTAATTGCAGCTCGAATGATTGTTCTTATCCAAGACATGACATAATAGTCACATTCCCATGATTGTTCACTCCACGCACACCCTTACCTACATATTTACCTACATGGCTATTCTTCGAAAGTCCAATTGGTTCACAACTTGACATATAACTTAAGCAGAATTCATTAGATTCTTTTGCAATGTACTGCTCTATGATTGAAGCTTCTGCTTGATATTGATTATTGACATATCCTTTTAAGATCTTCATGTATATCTCCACTGGGTACATCCATCTCGAGAAAATCGGCCCACATAATCAAGTTTCCCTTACTAGATGAGCTATCAAATGAACCATGATATCAAAAAATAAGGGTGGAAACATTTCTAATTGACACAATAGTCTAATGGTCTCATTTTCCAAATCATCTAACACTCGAGGGTCAATAACTTTCTTGCATATGACATTAAAGAACATACACAAACGTGTTAGAATACCTCTAACAAAAACAAGTAAGATGCCTCGAAAAGCTACTATAAAAGTTGTTACATTAGCATATGATAATCATGGGACTTTAAACCAACTAACTTTAAATCTTGCATAGAAACAATGTTATTAATATTTGAAGAGTAACCTTGGGGAAGCTTCACACTTCTTAAACAATGACAAAGGGTTTGCTTTTCTTTTCTAGAAAGAGTGTGACAAGTTGGCGGCAGGTAGGTGTGTCTTCCAATATCTTGTCGTGCTTTTACTTCATCTTTTGTCTTTCCTTTTACGTTTAGTAAAGTCCCAATGACGCTATCACATACATTTTTTTCAACGTGCATTACGTCTATACAATGTAATACCTCACATTTACACCAATATGGAAGATTAAAGAGGACTGATCATTTCGTCCAAATATTTTTCTCTGTGGTCTTTTTCTTTTGAAGCTTTCGAAACACAATGTCAATATTTTTCACCTGGTTGTATATTTCTTCACCATTGTGGGGTCTTGTCACAATTCCATCCTCAAGACTTCCATTAAATGTTTTTTTCATTCTACGATAAGGATGATTTCGAAGAAGAAAATTTTGATGTCTTTTATACATAGTTTTTTAAACATGCTTCAATTGAATATAACTCATGTTTTCTTCACAAATGAGACATAAAAAATAACCTTTAACACTGTAACCGCTAAAGTTTCCATATGTTGGGAAATAATTTATAGTGCAAAACAACAATGTACGCAAACAGAAAGTTTCACTAGTGCAAGAAACACATTTTCGAGCTTAAATTTTATACCTGTTCTAATTCATTAGGTATAAAAAAGAGGTGGTAATAAACAATGTTGATAACTTTTAAACTGGTTTTAACTCCAACCAGTTTAAAACTCTTAAAAAGAAACATTTAATAACTATTATACTTTAAACCGTTATAGAAATAAAATGTGATCACAATTTTGTAATAATAAAAGAGTTATTCCACACCGTTTAGTCCTCGTAACGGTATAGAAGTGAAGTGTTATTCTTCAGTCTTTACCGCTTCTCGCATTCCCTGCTTCAGAGCCATTATTCTTGACAAAGTCAGGTCTTTTCATACTCTTGCGCTTTTCCTTCTTCCTCTTGCGCGCTCTCGCTAACGTTGCAGTCGCCATTGGTGGTGCTCGTGATGCATTCCCTTCTTCCTCTCGTGAATTGTCGCTGACTGTTCCCATCGTCGTTGGTGGTGCTCGTGACGCATTCCCTTCTTCCTCTCATGCTATCGCATTCTGCTATGGTGGTGGTCTTTGATTGCTGGTAAAAGTTTATCCTTGTTTAGGATTTTGGCGATGCAAAACTCCCCTTCGATTACCAATACTCGTCTCTCCGACTACTGTCGCCACGTGTTCCATGAAAACCCTCTCCTTGAAATGTTAAATCTCTTAGCCTAGAAGAATACGGCCAGTCTGTGACTTATTATTGACTAATATTAGAAGTTAGAAGGGTGAATGTGTGTTGAATAGGGTTGGGGATTTTTATGGACAAAAAAATTAGAAGCTCTTAAAAAAAGAGTAGTAGAAGAAAGGCATGGCTTCGATGAAGGTTCAACCAGTTGCAATCGACATCCATTCCGAAGGTGAAGGACGTAGTGGTGGTTGGGAACAAGTTGGTGTTGAAATCGTGGCTGAATGGTTGTCCATGACATCTCAAGTTTATCCAACGAAGGCAATCTATTGAGCTGTGTTAATTTTTTTATTCAATAATGCTACCGAAGCCACTAAGAGTGCTTCAATTAAAATTTGGCAAACAAATTCTGCATTCATAGGTTGTGCTTCACTAATTCTTGTGTTGTTTTAGAAGTTGAAGGTTGATGGCATTTTCAAATACTTATGTCCCTTTTTTCTCATCTACTGTTTATTGCATTGTAGGAGCTTAACCATGAAATAAATATTGAGATGTTATTAATGTGTGGCAGTTTGTTATATTATTTTTTGTATTGGAATGAATATTTTGTGCTAGCCCTTACATTCTAATTTCTATCACTAAAGATTTTAAACTAACACTTAGTGACCTTGTGGCAGAGATTTACAAATCAGTGCCTTCCAATGTATGATTTGAGTTGGAAAAAACATGTTGCTTCTTGAAAAAAGTACTTCTGAGTGGTGAGACAAATGTTACTTGCTTTCATATTTCTACTAATTAGGAGAATAATCTTACATGAATGAATTGTTTTCATTCCTTTGTATCTATGATTTTCATCAACAATGCAAGGCTTGTGCATGCTATATATTTTGTAACTATTATATCTTTTGAAAGGGGTTTTCATCACCTAAATTGAGCTTTGTTCTTTTGTTGATTCCTTTCTTACAATTATTATGCAAGTAACTTTAAAGTTTCCTCCAAGCAATTGATAAAAACACGTGCAAAATTTTATACAAGATGTTGAACAAAGGTGTCTTTAATGTTATCAATAGATGCATTTCAACTGGCAAGGAAGTACGTGATGTACTTGGAGCTTTTATTTCCCTTTTTTTCTCTCAATCTTATGACTTGTAGAGGAGCTGTGTATTAAAGTTGTTAAAAAGCATTCAGGAAACAATTAGAGTTACTTTGTCTAGTTTGTGAATGTTGTAAAAGTGATATTATTTCTTCAACAATTGATCATGTGTATAATTGATTGTTTTTATAATCAAATATAACCATAACCAGTTCCTTTGGGTAAAATATTTATTTTTGCAAGTCACTTGATATTGTTGTCTTATTTGATCAAATGTTGACTCCTCTGTTCAATAGTTTTGGTTATTGAAAATGTGTTCTTGTCTCAGGATGGAGTGATGCAAACTGCTAAAGATCTCAAAGGGCAAAGAAACATGGAAATATGGTCAAAATTTTAATCTGTCTTACACATTTTCTTTAGGTTTATATTGCTTATGCTTACATTTTTTACTTTCATGTTGAACATGTGAATGGATTCATCATGATAGATTGAGCTGAGTTATGAGATAACTTAGTGATAAAGTTGAAAGGGAGAGTGAGAGTGAGGTTGTGCATTTAATTTTCCTTACTAACACTTACTAACACTGTGTCTTCTTTCTAATCTTCATTCTACTAAATGTTTTGCAAGATTAAAATTGATTAATCTTTTCGAATTTATGAAATTGAAAATGACTATGTACATTAGATGGAACCAAGGTATTATTTCAGATAAGTTGTACTTCCAGGTTGAAAATATAGTTGTTTTCTATTTTGTGAAAGTATTTTTAATAGTAAGCTATCTAAGTAGAAATTAACACAAAATATTATAAAGTGTGATAGTTGTAATAATAATTATCATGTATAAGCTAAAACATATTATGTATACTCTATTTTTTTTATTATTTATTTAAAGGACACAATATATAAAGAACTATATTGCGTGTAACTAAGGTAATTAAAACCCAAAACTAATTTTAATTAAAAGTTGGTTAGTAAGTAATTAATTTATATTTTGGATTAGTTGAAATACTGGGTTTTAAGCATTTTTCTGCTTTCAAGTAACTTTTATATTCTACTTTTTCTATATTGGAGAAGTTTTGATTTGAAGCCATAACCTAATATCCATTGCTTTCAGGTAACTTTTATATTCTACTTTTCCTACATGATTCTTCAAATATTCTTCTTCATATGCTAAATCCATGAATTGTTCTTTAAACATCAAATATTCATATGATTCGAATAATTTATATTCTTTAAGCATAATCTGAATTATTCTTTAAACATCAAATAATTTGGTTTCTTTCTGCTATGGAAAACTTGTTCCAAGGTTAATTGAGAATAATTAGTTTTAGAATAGATTAATTTGAATAAATCCTGATGAAACTCTATATATTCCTCCTTTTTTCTCTTCAATCTCACACTCTTGTTGCTTTGAAGAAGTAACCCTTTTCTCTCTCTCTAAGCACATCTTAATTCGTTGTTTAACTTTTGGTTATTTATTTAATTTTTAATTTACATTTTGACGATTGAGTCTTATTGTTCAATCAATTCAACATTGGTGGTGCTGAACCATTTGCAAGGTTTCCCTTTCTGTTTAATGGAGATGTCCAAGGACAAATAAAAATGGAGGAAATAATTAATATTTCCCTGGGTTTCTACAAGTTACTCATAAGAAATTGAACCAAATTATTTTTTTTTCTTAAAGCAAATAGTGTATACAGTTAAAGCAAATTAATATGTATAAAAGGGAAACAAGACATGTATGTAGTTTGTGTTTAAATCAAACATAATAGTAATGGGTAAACAACATTTTAGTCCTATGCATTCACATTAATTTTTGGAACAAGAAATTTAAAATGAGTCATTTGTTGTTGTTATTTTGGTCCTCAATCTTAACTATTTATTGTCACTTTAATCCTATAATATATATCAATATGATCCGTTTTCTCGTACAACATTTTGAATTTTTGAATTTTAGACTTGAGTGTGTTGAATTATACTTAAAAATCTCTCTTTCTTATTTTTAAACATGTTTTCAGGTACATTGAGGAAAACTATTCTAAAATTCGTGACGTGGAGCGTGAGCTTGCAAATCTGGGATTGGAGATGAAACTTACATCTGGACCAAAGAAAGCAGGTTTCTATGTATCAGTTGTTTTCCTTTGCAGAAATGAAAAGTGTCATTGTTTCCTTTTGCATAAATAATAGTTATTCTGTTCCTCATAGTTTTAATTAATGAAATATGAAATAATGTTGCTTCATTTTTGCATGCCATGTTTACTTTAAGCATTAGTACATATGAGAACAAAGATTGAGGCATCAACAGAGAAAATTAGTGTGGCAAAGGTAAAGGAAGAGCAAGCACATAAGGCATGTTACTTTTATGTAATAATATTAACTATTTTTCACATTTCTTTCATGATATTTATATTTTTGAGGTATGGTTGCCATATACTCTGTGTGTGATATGTCTATTAGAAGTGTGACTTCAGTTATTGAGTTTACAATCAGGTCACAACGATGCTAGAGAAGAAAATGCAAAGAAAGTCTGTGCTGCTTTTATATAAGATGATGTTAGGTATTTTATGACTTATATAGTAATTCGGTTTGGAATAGTATTATATTTCATATAAACACTAAATTCTATTTCATGTAATTATTAGATTGAATGAGATTTGTTTTTTTAGATGTTTTGGGTAATTATATACAGGTTTGGTATGTGGTAGGAAGCATAAACGAATTTTTCATAAAAACTAAAATATCACTTTTTATACCGGTTGAGGTCATATTTGGTGTACAATGTGTAATTTTTTATACCGGTTGGAACTATAATCTGTATAGTAAGTCACTTTTTTTACATAACTTTCCCTTTTGAAGAGGACTTTTTATACCAATTTTAGAAATGGTATAAAAAATAATTTTTTATACCTGTTATGGAACCGATATAGAAAGATCAAACCTTCTATACCGCCTATATTTATACCGATGCTGGAACAGGTATAAAAAGTCTCTTTTAACCGGTATAAAAAACCTATTTTACACTCGTGTTTCTTGACAATATGAATCGTACACATCAATGCCTTTTTTCCATAACAGTTTCAAATAATCAATCAACGATTTTAGGTACACATCAATGTCATTTCCGGGTTGTCTAGGATTCGATATCATCATAGACAACATCATATATTTTCTCTTCATGCACAACAAAGGAGATAGATTGTAAACCATCAGCAAAACTGGCCATGAACTATGTTTACTACCTAAGTTCCTATAAGAAATCATACCATTTGTAGCAAGTCCAAGTCTTAAGTTTCTTGGCTCTACACCAAATTATAGAAATGTTTCATCAATCTTCTTCCGTTATGGAGAATTAGCTGGTTGTCGAAGAAGATTATCACATTTTCTTCCATCAACATGCCATTTTAAGTTATTTGCATCTTCTTTAATGGAAAATACCCATTTGAATCTAGGTATTATAGGAAGGTACCACATCACCTTAGCAGGTGGGACATCTTTGTCTTCATCACCACAATTTCCATCAATTTTCTTTTTAAACTGTGATAAACCACATGTTGGACATACCTTAAGTGAAGCAAACTCGTCTTTGTATAAAACATTATTGAGGCATACATGTATCTTTTGATATTCCAAACCCATTGGACATAAATTTTCTTCGCTTCATAATTACAAATAGGTAACGTGTTATTTTTTGGAAGCATCTCCGTCAACAACTCAAACAATTCTATGAAACTTGTATCGGTCCATCCATTCCTTGCTTTTAAACTGAACAATTTCAAAGTTGTTGACAGTTGCATAAAGTTAGTGAATCTTGGGTACAACTCTTCCTCTAAATCGAACTTAAAAGAAACATATAAATGAGCTTTCCCAAAATTCTCCTACCTAACATCACGTACCATGTCTTCTAAGTGATCACTCATCCATTCATTTACATAATTTATTCCTTGTGACGTCATAGGTTTGTCTAATACTTCTCCATGCCAAGTCCAAAGTGTATAACTCCTAACTATTCCGAAGATGAATAGATGATCATGCATTATGCCCAAGTCTTGACATATTTGATTAATACAATGGACACAGGGACAAAAATATGTCCTGTTAATAGAGATTGCGTGTTCTTGAGCATATTTCAAAAATTCAGAAACCCATTTTTCATACTCTTGACTGATGTGATGCTCATTCATCTAGATTCGATCCATACTATGTTCGTAAAAAACGTCATCAATCTCAAACTTTTAACTCACAAGGTGAGGCCCTACTTATTCGAAAAAATTATTATTCATAATTTGCTAACACTTATACGAAGAAGCAAAACATCATAAATTTGACAAACTTTTGACAACATTTTGCATTGGTCTCTTAAATACAATGGCTCAATCAAAATTTTATCAAATTTATGCAAAAACCTCAATGTATACGTTATAGCTGATTATGAAAAATAATCTTTTCAAATTGTCCGATCGGACAATTCAAGAATTAATACAAATGATTAAAAATTTAATAATCATTTGTATGAAATCTCAAATGGAAACTAATAAGGTTCACTTAGTTTTGAACTAAAATTACAACAAATCTCAATAAAATTAAAATTAAATTAAACAAAGTTAAAATATAACTAGTAAATCAATCAAATATCTAAAAAATTAAAATTAATCAAATATCTAATAGAAACTAAAAATACAATTTAAAAAATTTATTAAAATAACCATCTCCAAAAAAAGTTGCTCAAATTTGTAAAAACATTTACCAAATAATAAGGAAACATAATCAAAATGACATCCTCACCAATCAAGACATTGTAGTGTATACCAAAACCAACAAACTAACCTTAGAGGGTCCCAAAATGTCGATGAGGCGTGGAGGGGAGTCGTTGGCAATAATTGAAAGGGGAGACTGCGTCGACGTTGTTGTCGCGGTTGGATGTCGCATGAGGAGCTGCACAACTGTGTCGCTACTACCACGCGAATCCTGGCCAAAACGATCAATGAAATCGTTAAAAACTATAAACCAAAGGTGCCAATCAAATTTCATTATAGTTAAAAGAACTAAAAATCAACTTTCGCGGTGGTGGAAAACTTGTCGCAGCCGTTGGGTCACTATGGAAGAAGGAGACCGCGAAGGAATAAGGAACCAAAAAAGGGTTTCGTATTTTTTTATACTACAAAATGAATTTGACGTTAGACCCTATGTGCATCGACGTTATTTGACATCTGTAATTGGGCGCACCGACGTTACTCGACGTCAGAGGTGGAGAGGCCGACGTTATTAGACGTCCGACGTGGACCGACCAATGTTAATTTTTAAATTAACTTCGGTGGGTCAGGATTCGACGTCAATTTTGACGTTTTATTTACGTAAATGTCACCCATGATTTTTAACGTTGGGTTTTCTTGGACAGATGTGGAGTGGGTGACATTATAAGCCATTTTTTCACCAGTATATATTGCTTAATTTTGGTACCAAGCAGGCTTGTCATTCAACCTTGTGAGTTTGAAAAGTTTTCAAGATGTGATTGATATGCTTATGGACCTAATTTACCTGCTCCTAGTTATCATGAAATCAGAGTTCCACCTCTCAACAAGGAAGTTGAGAAGAAACTACTTAAGAAAAACCAAAGTTTAGAATGTGTTCAAAGTTATATCAAATAATAATATTTAGGGTTAATTAAGTTTTTAGTCCTTGAATTTTAATGTAAAATTGAAATTTATTTTTGTTCAAAATTTAAATACATTTTTGTTCCAAAACTTTAAAAATGAATGGATATAATGCTTTTAGCCTAATTACATTAAATTTTTTTGACGTGTCAAAGGCATTTTACAGCAAATATTGAAGCAAAAACATGTCAAACTGTGTAAACATTGTATCCTGTGATCTCTTATTTGTTAACTTTCCAACTTTCTCCTCTTGTCAATTTATAGACACACTACAAGAAAAACGTTAATTACCGACAATAGTAATTCGTCGGTAAAGACAAAAATCTGTCGATATTTTGTATTTACCAACGCATTATCGACGGCTAAATATCCCTCAGTAAAACCTTCATTGGAAAATTTTACCGACGGATGTTGTGGATCCGTCTGTAATTATCGACTAAATAATCCGTCGAAAAGAATCGTCAATAATTATTGATGGACTGCTCTATCGGCAATCCATCGAAAAAGACTAGGATTTACCGATAGATGGATTCGTCGGTAATTATCGGTGAAATTATCCTTCATTAATTACCGATAGATCAATATGTCAGTAAATCCAACAATTGAAGAAGGGTCTTTTCTGACAGTTAATCCGTCGGTAACTGGACTTTTTTTATTTTGGTTTTAGTTTGTTTCTTTCATATGCCTACTATACATCCATATAGAAAACACCAAAACATACAAACATACAACAGTTCCAAGTATCTTGCATATGCCATTATACCAAACATCCTATTGTTTATGTCTTGTACCAAAGACATATATAAGGATACCAAATAATCTAAAATATTTATCATATAATACATCATGATACCAAGTAACTACATAATTAAATCAGAAGTTTGTTAAATATTCCGTAAATTAATAATTTTCATAGTTAGGAAAAGATTCTTCATTCAAATTATCGTCCTCCAGATTATTTTGTTGTCGAGAAGCGTGTGACTACGGTTAAGTGATTTCAGAGTTTTGTTGTTGTGGTTGTGGCTCTGGTTGTAGCTGCTGAAGACGACCTTGACCATTGGGAGGGAGATATTGTAGAACTAGTGATTGAAAGTATCGAATCTCGGACCTCAATTGCTCATTTTCCTCCAGGCTTCATGAAAGTTGTTGCCTAATATTAGTAAGGTCCTCAGTATTAGAAGAGGAGGAAACTGATAGGCTTTGATTTGAACCTGTATATTTTGCAACAAGTTGGCCAGCCCCACATAGCCTTCCTTTCTTTTTTTTCCTCCAATTGTTTCAATCCAACACCTAGTCCTAATATTCTTGTCCTCTATAGAATTAGTAGAGGAATGCTTTTATGTTCCATCAACACCACATGAGGAAGCCTCAGATCTAACTTGGGAAAGCTTACTCTGAAATCCTTCTTGTAAGTAAAAAATAACCAATTATTATCTGATGGTATACATATATATATATATATATATATATATATAATTGTTTAAGAGTAAATAATGTTAAACACTAAAAGAGGCTTACATGTGTCTTCCTAGATCTCTCATCCACATATTGGTCAATATCATTCCAGATATTAGTCTACTGAAAGACTTCATCAAGAAACACGTTTTGTCCAAACTCACATGCTTGCAGAAAATATGTTATAAATTTCATTTGATGTTAAACTTTAAAAATGTAGGTGAAATGTGAATAATAGAAATGTGTATGCCATCCGAAGGGCATGCTCGTGAGTGGTAATGGAGCCACATATATGTAAGGCCCCACCTGTTTTAGAAGCCCTATTTTTTTTTCTGTTTCACATTTGTTACGATAGCTTGGAGAATTCCAATGTTTTAGCAGCGGAGTCCACACATCATTTGGAATCCATTCTGGTCTTTCTCCAGCCATTCCAGCTTCTCTAAAAAGCTCAGATAGACGATGAGAAACTCTATTGTTGAAATTACTCTTAATTTCATTTTCATGCTCTGGTACCCACTAAACTCGCATTTATAACAAGACAATTAAAACATTATAACAATATTAAGCAGGGAAAAGTAGTTAACATCTTAATATAATAAAGGCTTAAATAGTCATTTGGTCATAGTTTTGGTTAACATTTTTCAATTTGGTCCTAGTTTAGGATTTCTTTTCAATTTGGTCCTAAATTTCATAAATTTTGTTCAATTAGGTCTTTTTCCTTAACTCCATTAAAATAGTTAACAGAGTAGTGTCGAACATGGATTGGTACTGTGACGTGATGCACTGTTGAATGACGTGGCTATTATTTTACTATAGTGCCCTTTTCAATTTTAATCAAAGCGGTTTAGGGTTAGAAATTAGTCGAAATTGGGATTAGGGTTTCATTAGGAATTGAGGATTCCGTTCAATTGAAGATCTAAATACATTGTACTTTTCAGCAAAGGTACTAAGTAAAATAACGACCACGTCATTCAACAACGCACCACGTCACAGTAACCGTCCATGTTGGACACTGTTCTATTAACTATTTTGACAAAGTTAAGGAAAAGGACTTAATTAAACGAAATTTACAAAATTTAGGACCAAATTGAAAAGAAATCCTCAACTAGGACCAAATTAAAAATAGTTAACCAAAACTAGTACCAAATGACTATTTAAGCCTGTAATAAATTAAAGGGTTAAATATGTTTTTGGTCCCTCAAGTTTTAGTGAAATTTGGAATTAGTCCTTCTTCGAAACTTTATACCAATTTAGTTCTTCATCTTTAAAATTGTGTGAATTTAGTCTTTTTAACCAAATTTTATTAAGTTTATCTGACGTTTCAAGCGTATTTCATGATAATATTTGAATTGTTTATACCATTTGACACATTTTTGCTTCAATGTTAACTCAAATATTATCATAAAATGCGTTTAAAATGTCAAATAAACTTAACAAAAATTGGTAAGAAGGACTAAATCCATGCATTTATAAAGATGAAGGACTAAATTGGTATAAAGTTTCGAAGAGGCACTAATTCCAAAATTCACTGAAACTTGAGGGACCAAAAACATATTTAACCCTAAATTAAAACATGTTACCTTGAAACGTTGCCAAAAATAATCCTTGTCTACCTCAAGTAATGCTCCCCATGATGGCGAATGTTGAAGAAATTGCTTAATTGTCTTTGTGATAGCCTGTGAAGCAACACTAGATGGAACAAACCTAAAAGTCGTCAAAAATTGTCATAAAATGAAAGATGAGGAAGATATATGTATATAATATAAACAATCATTTATATTGAATTGGAAATATTACCCTCGACCAATAAGTCCTATCAACGGGCGGTCATGTAGAGGAAGGTTATGTTCTGCATTTGAATTAGAATCAACGGTATTTCATGGTGCAACTATATCCTGTGGAACAGAGGATGGTGTAGAGTTGTCATTAGCAGTAGAAGATGGTGCACCAATCCAAGCTACAAATGGTACAACATGAGGTGAAGGGGATGGTGCAATGTGTGTAGAAGGGGTATGCACTCCTATGTGTGGAGCTAAGGAAGATGAAAATGGTATATGTAAGGTCGGGATAGAATTAGGGATAATTAACCTTGTGGGTGGAGCTAGAAAAGATGATGATGGCATATGTAAGGTCGGGATAGAAGTGGGGGTAAGAAACCTTGTGGGTGGAGTTGGAGAAGATGAGGATGGCGTATGTAAGGCCGAGATATATGGGAATGCTTGGGCGGAACCCTAAGCACAAAATTATTACGTCTCTTTCTTGGTTTTGCTATACCTTTCCCCTTATCAATTGGTGGGTGTCGAGGTGGACTTCCCGATGACATGGTGTAGTGAGTTTATGATTTAAGTTGTAAATAAATTAACATGGTGAATGACAATAAACAAAATAAACAGTTGCCAATTTATAACAAATTAATAATCAAACATTATAGTTTGCAATTTATAGCATGCATATCAAAAAAACAAAAACATATTAAAAACTTGAAGTATAATAACAACAAAGACAAAATTAGTTATTAGCATCATTGTCATCGTCATCGTTCTCCTCCTCTTCTTCCACTAGTTCTTCTTCTTCACTTTCTTCTTCATCATCTTCTACTTCTTCTTCTTTTGTCCTCCTCTTGTTGTTCTAACTCTTCATCATGACCTTGTATGTCATGAAATTCAGATACACATTCTACTTTAATCTTCATTAATGTGTGACATTTCATAAACTTGGTGAGGGACATCCTCTTCCACCTCATTTGATTCAATGCGACCTCTAGGCTTTGTTTTAATTGCAACACACCAACCACATTTGTTTATTTGAGATGTTGGATATTTTAAATAATTTACTCTTCTAACATTGTTTGCCAAAATAAATGGATCAAATGGTTGGTACCTTGAACTCATGTGAATGTCCACAATGTTATATTTAGGATCCATTCTTGTACCTTTTGTAAAGGGATCAAACCATTCACAAAACAAAAGTACAACTTTCTTCGGTTTATTAGATTATTGTACTTTAGTTCATATATTCTATGAATAACGCCATAAAAATCATCTTCACCTCCTTTGGTAAGGCCCTTGACTTGAAGACCACTATTTATAGTCTTTTTCCCTTTGCTTAATGAGTTAGTATGAAACTTGTACCCATTCACGAAGTTTGTGTGCCATTCTTTGACACATTTCATGGGCCAATTTGACAAATCCCTTAGTTATTGATTCCTCATACTGAATGGCTCATTATAAACCTTCAAATACAACATGCATGAAGAATTATGTTTCATGAAAACATATTTGTATTATTAATGGTACGATACATACTTGATATTTAAACCATTGAGGAAACTCAAAATGAATACGAGCAGAAACACTCATCTCAAGTATTTGCTCAGACATAAGGAATGAGATGGCCAAAATAATTACTACAATGGTCAATATAAATAGGCTTATATATAATTGACTACAAAGTTGTTCACAAATGAGATAACAACATACTCAAGATACAATTTGATTTTAGTGCAATTGTTTAACATATGAACATGAGTAGATTTAAACTTGGCATCAATTAACCAATGAATTGATTCTCTCCTTGCGTGATGCCCTGTTGTTGAAAAACAGACAACATTGACACATCACTTTGACATTCTACTTCATTCCTCCAATTGTGTGGTGACAACATGAAGTTATTGAAGTAATGAGAACAAAAGTATGTTGTCTCATAGTGTTAATAAGCTGCAAAAATAGAACCTTCAACTTTGGCCTTATTTTTTATTGATGATTTAGAATCACACATAAATAAGTACATTATTATGAAAAAGATTGGTGAGATAATTAATTATAAAAATTAATAGGGAGGTCATCTAGTACCTTTCAAATGGATACATCCATCTATATTGCACTAGTCCACTCAACAATGCTTCATGGGGGAGATGAATAGGAAGATGTTCCATGGAATCAAAGAATCCTAGAGGCAATATTCTCTCTAATTTGCAAAGAATAATTGGAATATTCTCCTTCATTCTTCTTAGTTATTCCTCTTTTAATGTTGTAGAGCACAAATCTTTGATAAAACATGAATGGGCAAAGCACTAAATGCAATAGGAAGTAATGTCTCCATGAATACATGGCAATCATGCCTTTTCATCCCATGAATTCTCCCCTTTTCAACATCAGCACATCTAGCCAAGTTGGAACTATAACCATTCGGCATCTTAAGTTCCTTTATCCACCGAATAACTCTGGTTATCAAATAAGTGAACAACCGGGAGCAATTTACTTACGATACTTAGTTGACATTCAAAAAAAAGTATCTAATGATTTATGAATTCAATACATCCTGTTTAGTAGAAAGACGTATATTCCTTGCTAATTATCAGATAATTACTTATTCACACACCTTGTGGGGGGCTAATAGTTTGCATTTCCCATCTCATGGAAAACCCTTTTCGCTCCGCTTAGCCCTACCTCCCCCTAGTAGGGGTATTTTAGTGATAGGTTCTATAGG
>Ga0214542_1008265_pt1 | contig 17367 bp, 6 predicted proteins | sample CNSS1metaG_FD_160096 | JGI IMG/M metagenome (GOLD analysis project Ga0214542, IMG submission 160096) | Root nodule microbial communities from cowpea collected in UCLA plant growth center, Los Angeles, California, USA - CNSS1 | ecosystem: Host-associated > Plants > Roots > Nodule | place: USA... | reverse complement strand
TGCATTTTGGATCTTCTTCCCGTTAAAATCTTATGAGCATAGGTCTGCCAATCATCCAAATTGGTCACTGGTTAGACACATGAAAACTATGATATATCATAAATAACAATTATTTAATGGTCCTCCATATTCGTATATTTAGTACTTTTGGGTACCCACCTGATGACCAACGTCCCAAATGATCTTGTCTTGGGGAGTGTTGAATACATGATGAAGTGCCACAGTTAAATCTGCCACACCTAAGCTTGAACTTAAATGCCCTCCGGTCTTCGACACTGTGTAAACAATCTCTTCCCGGAGTTCATCAGCCAGCTCTTCAAGTTCCTGATTATCATACAATAATGCTACAATTATTGTACTCAATTACAAATATCAAGAGAAATCGAAACGATATTAAAATTTGCATGCTAGAGCAAATAGTTTCATTATTTAAGCATTGGATGACATTGCAATAACCTATTTTCATATAACTGTGTAGGTACCTGAATGGATAGATTTTTCATGTGGATTGGATAATTAACGGTGTCCAGTACTGGCGTGGATGGCTTCTCTCCCGAGAAATTCAGAGATCTCCGCAACGGTTGGTTTGGTTCATAGCTTTTCTTCACCACTGTGTTGTCCACCTCCTCACAAACATTGTCTCCTCCAGCAGCTATCACTTGGTTTATCTGAAAATGAGAATGAAATAACAGTTAGTATTACCACCCTAGACTCCACTACTTGTTCACCTTTTGAAATTTAATGATGCTAATATGTTAACCATACTCTTTGTGGAATGGCGACTGAGATTTTGGTGGTGATGTTTGAAATACTTGGGGAGCCGCAGTGTTTATCATGAGAATGTAAGAAAGGAAGGAAACTAGTTCCAAGAACAAAGGAAGACATGTTATAAGTTGGTAGATTTGTAAAATGTGGAAAGTGGAAAGAAATGTTTTGTTATGTGGTGAGGAGAGAAAAAATGGCACACAATTAGAGAGGCACTTGGTGGTGCTTGGGAAGGTGTGGTCTTGCAGGGTCCTCAATGGAATGGGCAATTTATAGATACATCATAAATTCATAACAGTTTCAAAGATGCACATTTTGCATGATGTAAATTATTGAATTATTAGTGGTCCCTCATTTATCAACAACCAAACCCATCTTCGTTAACCCAAGAATGATGGAATCAGTAATACATGTTTGTCTTTATTACTATTACCGAGCAAAATATCCATTTAATGTTATTTTATTACTTCTAGTGATGATTAGTTTATATACCAAAGCACAACTAAATATTATTAATTATTTTATTTAAAATTTTAATCATGTCTTATTTTAAGATTAGACAAAAACATGACATGAATTGCGTTTTAAGACCACCTAACTTCATACCTATATAGCGGACTTCATATCACGTGCGGAATAATAAATTTTATATTCAAATTAGATGACGGCATACGTCACTTCATAAAAAATTTTAGTAGTAATCGGTCAAATATCATTTCCTTTTGACATAAAAAAATCTCGGTTTTTTTATTTTCAAAATGAGTTTGGAATCAAATTCCAAATATGTTATTATAATAATAAAAAATAGAAAAATATAGTATATGGGGTTGCAGGAAGGAAAAGATCTGGAAATTCATTCTCTCCTTTTATCAGAGTAAAAAAAATCATCTATATACATACAAACTCCTTTTTTAATCGAATATAAGGGGATAGTAGTTATACAAGAAAAAGAAAAAACTTAATAAAAGGGCAGAGCGCCAACAAAAAAGGCAGTGGTTAATTTGTTAATTAGCAAATGTAAGAACGGTTTATTAAGATCCTTGTAGTAAACTTTTATATGTAGGTGTAGACGAATACATTTTTGAACATTTTTACATCGTTTAAAAGTTAGAGAGTTTTACGTCGTAAAGAATGATATTGATTATATAATAAATTCTAAGTTCAAAGTAATTCTGGACTCAAATTAAAAACACATTGACCTTGTATTGATTTCTTTTTATTCTCTTATAATAAAATATGATATTTGAATTAAATTTTTGTTTTGAAAAGTTTATATATATATATAGAGAGAGAGTCAAAAGACTCCGTAATATATATTTCTAAGGCTTAACCCGTGAAAATTAAAATGAAATGGACTAAAAGCTTTGTGTACATATATTAGTCCATTATTTATATGTCTGTGCGTTTATGAAATAATGGACTAAGTGCAATATATCATGCAGAATGATGAAATTGAGACAATTGTCAAGATAAATATTGAAGCTTGTCTCACCACAAATTCATTAATGTCACAATAAGTAGAGTCCAGGAATGAAATATTTTGGAAAGAACAAATGAAGGTTGAATATAATTCAACCCAAAAGGAGAAATCATGTAAACATTTTCCTTCAACTCCTCGTGTAAAAAAGACATTATTAATGTCTAGTTATTGCAAATGACGGCTAGAGTTCTAACATTACAAGGGATGGTATTTGAAGTAAAAATAAAATTAATTAATTAATAAAAGTCTAAATATACAACAAATTCATATATATATTTGTATTCAAAGTAAGAATATAAATAAATAAATAAAAGTCTAAACATACAATAAATTCATATATATTTAGATCATTAACTATTTTTAAAAAAATTCAAATTGTTAATATTCAAAAAAATCATATTATTTTTATAATTATAAAAGAAAGGGTTTAAAATAAGTAAAAAATGAATGTTTTAATTTCTTTAAGTTACAATATGAAGTAAAATGATATTTCATTTCTTAAAAAAAGAAAATTATCAAACTCCTCTTTAGGTTTATGATATAAGTTGTTCTTCATGTTCTCTTTCATAAACTATTCTGTAGAAAGACAACAAAGTTTAAGTAAACCGGTTTTTTATTCAAATAAGTTTATTTTTTTTCTTCGATTCTGAAGTTCTCAACATATTTGAACGGAAAAGCGAGCGGGATTTGCAAATTAAGCAAAAATGAAAAGATTTGAAAGGAAAGCCACGTAAGCAAAAGCAAATATGATATATGACGTTCTAGTGTTGCCTGTTGTTGATATGTTGGCACTGCTACAGTGGACGCGAGGGAGACGTAATCCAATGTGGTGTAGCGAGGTGGTGAAGAGAAAGCGTGTTATGAACGAGGATATGTATGTAAAAATTTAATAGTTAAAATATTATTATTTTATATAAAAATATGAAAGAAGTAGAATTGATTCTCTTTTTGTCAAATCGATTCTTTGATAAATAATTAATATTATTTATTATTTAAATTTATATTATATTTATCATTTAAAGATAAAATGATAATCATTTCATTTTATCTGTTAAAACTTTTTTTAGTTTATCATATTATTATATCATACATAAATTTTTACAAATTTTAATTTTAAATTTACTTTGATCACACCATTTTTTTCTTAATCCAATCCAAATAACATCATCTTCATCTTATTTTCCTCTCAAAATTTATTATTCAAAACTTATCTTCAAATCCAAATAAACCCTAATTTGATAATTCAAATGTCCAAACAATTTGAACACTTGAACGAAGAAAAATCAATGTCAATGTTTTCTCTTTTACATTATTATCACTTCAGTGTTCTAGGAATATTTTTGCTCAAACATTGTAAAAATGCTCCAACAATAAATTACATTACTTAAACAATCAATATTACGTTTGAGCGGGGAAGATGTTAAAAGAATTATTTTTCCTCCAATGAAAGGTCATCCCTATTATAAATATTTCTAATGATTTTATGTTCAATACATATAATTGAAAAGTTGTAACATAAATTTATGACTATGTGTATAAGATATATAATAAATATAAAGATGAAAAATAATTTAACATGAAAATTTATATGATTGATTATGCTGCTTGATTAAACAACATTAGTTTACTTTGTTTATTTTTATTATAATTATGATGGTATTATCTTATAAAAACTATTGGTTGTCAATAAGTAATTTTAATTTTTCAATCGTATAAAAGTGTATCGGAGCTGTTTATTTTATTTTATTCTTAAACAAGTGATTAGAAGAATTTATGGTACGCAAATACTATAAAACCAAAGAAGGAGTACAAGTGTGGATAGGAAAAAGGTAGTACATGTAAATATCTGTTTTTAATTTGTTAAATAGTAATAATTATGAATACCCGACTATGTTATTTTGTAAATACGCCAGGAATAGTTTCTTGTTATACTAGTTTTTACATGTTCTGAATAAGTAAAAAAAAAAATTATTAGAAATGTAATTACGATGCATGCATAGAAGATAGTGTGCAAGTTGAAGTATTTGTCGTGTAGTGACTTAACCCGCATTTTGTAGTTATGCTAGGACATCAGTAGAAGTCGTTGGACCACGGAACCCATGTGTTTTATAACAAATTATTAAGAGGACCACACGTCTATTATATGTTCCCGCTCACTAATAATGTCACACGGGAATAATGAAAAATGTGATATTTTTAATAAAAATATAGAAAAGTTAAACACATCTTTTAAACAATTTAATCATAAATATTTTTTTATCGAATATGACATAAATCAAAATTTTAAAATTAATTCTAAAATTTAAAATCTAAAAAATAATTAGTCTATGATATTTTTATTTATTATAAATCATTATTTTATCCTTAAGTATACGTCGTTATCACTATCACAATTTTTTTTATTATCATCATCAATATTTCTATGGTTTCTATCATTAGTGTCACCATGATTATAAAAATATAATTGTGGTTACTATAATCGTTAGAATAATTGTAGTTAAATTGAGATTTTACTCAAAATTTTATAATCTTAGTAGTGTGTGTCCCATAAAATTGTTGAACTACACCTTAAAAATGGATTCCAGAGAATTTAAGGGGTTGAGCATTGGACTACAACTAAACACTATTGGGTGAACATAGAAGAACATTGGGCAAGAATAGTATCGCTTGGTGAAAGTTCATTCAGAGAGCATCAGGTTTGTCACCTTCAGGCACTCTCTATGTGGCGTTAGACGGCCTTAGAACCGGTGGCGGAAGTAACAAAACTTTTAAGGTATCAAATTAAATTTTTTATATATAAATTATATTTTTTAATTAAATAAAAAACTCTTCATTTTTTCTGTTTAAATCATTTTCATGAAGTAATTTTTGTATGTATTTTTTAATTTATAATCTTTCTAATTTATTAAATTAACTTAACATGAACATTCTAATTTTTACTCCATTTCAAGGTTATTCAACTAATTCATTATGTGTATAAAAATTTGTGATTCATACATCTATAAAATTTTACAAATTTTACCATCTACAGCGAAAAACACAAAATTTCTAAATTTCATAATTTAGGTTATACCAATTTTGAGAAAATATAATTAGGGTCCATGCCAATTTTATAAAAGAATCCATACAATCATAATTAGGCATACTAATTTGGAAAAAATTTAAGTTGAGAAAAACATCGTTAATAGATGATCATAATTACCTAAATCATAATAAGATACTAACCACATGAAAAATATCGTGTGTTTTTTAATCTTTTCTTTCCTAATCTATTTCTTTACATTTCTTTTAACTCACATTCTTTTTTAATCATTTATGGTAAAAGAACCTTATAACTAGTGATAGAATCCTACTACCTTTTATCAACCAATATCCATTAAATTAATTTTTATTTTATTTTTTAAATAATATATATATATAAATTTTAATATATAAATAAAATAGAAAATACTATGAAATTTTTACTAAATTTAATATAAATAAAATAATAAAATATAAATATAATTTAATATATATATATATATATAACATATATAAAAAAAATTGGGAGAGCCGTGGCTCTCCTATGTCATTACAATGGTCCGTCAATGCTTAGGACCGTTGGGCAACAAAAAGGTGTCATTGGGCGCGACCTATAATTTTTGTTCTAGGGAGTCCTTTTGATATTTTAGTTGGGCAAGGGAGGTCTCACTAGGCGAGAATTTGAGAGAATTATGTTTGTTTCTATCGTGTTTTAAATCAAATTGAAATAATAAAAAAATAATATGATTTTTGTGTGAATGATGTGTATGTTACGGTTCCTAGGGAGGAAGTATTACTTTGATGTGATGAGGTTATAGGTTATGTATTGAGAAGGAATTTCGTGTGGAAATTATTATGGCTCCGTTTGTTTCAAACTCAAGTAGATAATGATTTCTAGTGGTGAGAGTCGAGGAAGGTTTATATACTCTAGAGATTAGTATGAAAAGAACTAAACTTGTAAATAAATTTACCTTGGTCATGTTCATGATGAGATTGGGGATCTTAATCTTCAAATATATAACTATAACTCTTGAGAGACATGACAATATATGTATTAATCTTTGATATGTATATGTATGTATGTATAAGGGTGTACTGTGATGATGATATAGTGAGATAGATATTGTTGTAAAAACTATTTAAAAATCTTCACTAACTTACCTTTTTTTTTCTTATGTATTGTTTTGACATTCACATACAATGATCATATATATATATATATATATATATATATATATATATATATATATATATATATATGAGCAACATTGAGGATGTAGAGTTTTATGTTAAGTTATGTTGTGAAAAATTTAAATAGAATGTATTATTGGTGTTAAAAAATCTTGGTTGTACCAAGTTAATTTCTATAGAAAAACTTTTATATGTACACTGAGAATATTTGTGCATTAGTAATTTAGTGGTATTGAGTTATTAGTATGTAATTGTTAATGTTATGTAATGATATAATGAGTATTATAATACTTGTTAATTAGGATCCTTACATTATGAAACTTTTAATTATCTTAATTCTATTATCACAAATACATTTACATAATCAATATTTCATTATTATCATTGTTATGGCAACGGGTAAGGTTGGGTAGTGTCTTTTCATTACTCTCGTCTCATTCAAAATAATTTATCCTGTTATCTCTCAGGTAGATAAAAAAAAAATACATGCAGATGTATATGGATATCTGTAGATATTTTTATATTTTATTTTTTTAAAATTTTAAATGAAATTATTTGAAATCAAATCTTTAAAATATAAATTCAAAAAAAAAATTCTAAGTAAAATTAAAATCAAATTACTCAATAAAATATTAATACAAATTAATCTGGTATTTTTAATAAATAAATTTAGATGAATTACATCAAAAAATTGATTTAAAAAAAATAATGTATACAAAATAACTTCAATTTTATAAGTATAAATAAAAAATAAAAAATATATATGAACTCAAAATTTAGATGTTTATTCCATAATTAATATTTCTTTCATTAGTAATTTTGTTTTTGTCACTTGAATTAAAGAAAAACATATTAAAATAATTTTTATTAATAATTATTAGCATATAGAAAAAATCTGTATGTTGGATATCATAATATTTATACTCACATTATTAACAAGTAGTAGTTAAATATTCGTACCTATTGTACGGAAATATTCAATAAGACTATTTTTTTATTTAGTATTTGTCATAAATTTTATTCACATATATTCTTGCTCGTTAAGGATTTATTTGTTACTCTCGATAATAATCATAATAAAAATAATTTTTTCATTAAAATAATAATAATATTTTGATGATAATCATAATAATAATTATAACATAATGATAAGCGCAAATATTTAAATTTTATATTAATTTTTAAAATTGATTTATAAAAATAATTTATTGTTAAATTAATTAAGTATTTGATCTTTTCTTTTTGCAATTTAGTTTCTTCTTAAAGTTTTATTTTAAGAATTATATGTTAAATGGATACAAAATAGAAAATAGACATTCATTATTATTTTATTTAAAATTTAGATCTTCTAAATTTCTAAGTTTGAAAAATAATCAAGACTCTCTTTTGAAAAATAATTGAAACTTATTTAGACTTTTTAGATTTCTAAAACTGTCAAAAGGAAGATTTTCTTGTATACAACCTTCAACTTATATAAAGAAATAAAACAAAAGGTTAAAAGTAGATATTATATTTTTATTAATGGTAATAAATATGATTTTAAAAGAGGTATTAACTAGATAGTGTTAAAGTTCAATAAGAAACAATAACTTTCACATGTATTGTAATTTTAAATAAAATATTTTATGATGTCAACATTTAATTATGTATTTATTGTTTTATATAATATTTTAAATTTTATCATTATTATATTAGTAATATTATTTTATTGCATTATAATTAAATATTATTATTTATTATAATTTTTATTATATCGTTAATAATGGACAAATCTTTTAAAATCTTATCATGGTAGAAATTTTTCTTATTTCTAATGTGATTCTTCTTCAGATCGAGAATATGTGAAAGTTGTTCATAATCATTACAAAAAGCTTTATTTTACAATTTTTTATTTTGAATGTGAAATGTGTTGAAAATTTCATATTGATTAGAGATAAGACAATTTCATAACATATAAATAAGGTGTAAACCTTATCTTACAAGCCAATTTTATGGGGTTGAGTTAAGCTTAAAGTTCAATTTCTTACCATGGTATCAGAGGCAAGTTAAAGCCATGGTTTCATATCGATATTACTTTTATATAAGCTTAATTACTCAGATGATCCCAACTTTGGTAGTACTGTGTCCGCTTTAAAAAAAAAAAGTTTCAATACTAATGACGACGATAGCATGTTATGTGTCACTCTGTAATTTTTTAAAAAAAAAATTTGCAAACATTTTTATTGTCACGTGTTAGGTTCCTGGTATGACATGTGACATTATCAATGTTACGTGGTAGTGGCAGGACATTGTCAATGTCACTGCCAATTGTTATTATCCTGATTCCAATTTAGTCCTTATATATATGTCTCTTTGGTTCAATTTAGTTCCTACTTATCTCTTTTTGATTCAATTTTGTCCCAATTTTTTTAAATAGAACAATGTTGTCTCTCCGGTTTGAGACCAAATTTATTATTTATATAAATGTCATACTGATATTATTATTTTTTTATTAAAAATAACTTTTTAACATATTACATTATTGTATATTACTAACCCATGTTTTGTTAATAATTTTATTTCAAAATAAAACAATATTGTGTCTCTCCAATTTGGGAAGAAATTTATTATTTGTATCAAATGTTATAATTGTATTTTTTTATTAAAAATTATTGTTTAACATATTACATTATTGTATATTACTAACTCATGTTTTGTTAATAATTTTTTTTTTCAAAATAAAACAATATTGTGTCTCTCCAATTTGGGAAGAAATTTATTATTTGTATCAAATGTTATAATTGTATTTTTTTTATTAAAAATTATTTTTTAACATATTACATTATTGTATATTATTAACCCATGTATTATTAACCATTTCTTTTACAACTAAATTTTAATATAAATATTAGTACTTAATTTTGTAAAGGTATGGATTAAAATAAATATATTTTAATTATTAATAAAATTGAGAAAAAATTGAATGAAAGAGACATATCTTGGGACTAAATTGAACCAAAGATATAGACTAAATTAAAATCAAAACGATGACATTAGTAGTGACAATGGCATATGTCACAGTAGGGACCTGACAGGTGGCAAAAAAAATTTTCTCAAAAACATATTAAAAAATAAAATGATAATGATAATAATTTTAAAAATTAAAAAATTACAGAGTGACACGTGACATGCTATTAACGTCATTAGAAAATTTTTTGGACGCAATTAAAATTTTTTTAATGGCAGGTCCAAGTTGACACACTCCCATCTCCCACCAAAAAGAGGATCATTTAAGTAATTAAGCCTAAATTTAAAAGTTCAAAGAATTTATAATTTATACTTTTTTAATAATACAATTATTGATTTTCTTAAAATTATTATTTAAATTGTATTGCAACTTGAAATCAAGTATTATTTATAATATTTTATTATTTAATTTATTAATAATGTCATTATTCAATTATTTATTTATTATTTTGTATCATATTTTAATTATTATTATTATTATTATTTTGGTTATTCACATATTTTCACCAAATTTTCTGATTTATTTATCTTCCAAATTTTGTTTCAATCTTAAATGCGAATTATTTAATAGTCTATAAATATGTGAAAGTTGTTTAGAAACATTAAAATAGTTCACTCAAAAGATATTATGTTTATAAATATTTTTTTTTGAATTTTAATTTTTAATTTTGTTACCATATTTTTAGAGTTTTTTTTTTTTGAGATTTTGAATTTTAAACTAAAAGTTTATTACTATATGTATCAAATTTCAAATTCGAGTTTCAATTTGGACAATGTAAATATTAATTTTAGAGTACCTATCACGGGATTTTAAAAATTATAATGTATTTAGTATATTAATTTGAGTATATTGAAGTATAATAATTTAATTATTTTTATAATGAAAATATATTTAATTTGTTTATATATATTTTTAATAAATATATTGTATATAATTATTTTAAATAATATATTAAGATTGAGTTGATCAAAATTAATAATTTAAATTTAATTTTAAATGAAATGTTGGTTAAATAATATAGAAAAGTATAAATGTTAAATTTTTTAATAATAAAAAGATGCATCGTACAAAAGATATTGAGTACATTCTACTTATAAAAATATAAATGTCAGACTAACAAAAAAGAAAATGTGAAGAATAGATAATATAAATCTACAAATAATAAACCATGCAAAATATATGATTATATATATATATATATATATATATATATATATATATATAATTATGAATATAAGTATAAATTGGCATGTTTATGAAATAAATGAGATATATGTGATGTAAAAAATATTTGTGATAAGGAATATGAGTGCAGTTAAGAGTTTCGTTGGAAGTAAGATGTAAGCAGGGTTTTTTTATTATTATTTCTTTGTTTGTTGGAAAGCTAGGTGCTCTTAGGTTGAATGTTGTTTAAACACTTTCTCAACTTTTAATCAATGGAGTCTGTCAACCAAGTTGTTAAAGATATCAATGCAATTCTTTATCTTTTACAAGCATGTAGCTTAAGTGAGGTCTAGGTGGTGTGTTAAGTAGTGGTGGATCTTGACCAATATTATTGGGGAATCAAAATAATACATCCAAAATTATATATTTAATTATTGTCACTAATATAATCAAAATGAATACATAATTTAATATAACGATAACTAAAAAAGAAATGACACATATCTAAAAGATTAATTGTCCTTCGTTTCCTTCAGATCCTATAACTCATCAATAATTGAATTATAACTAAAATTTTTTACTATTTATTTTTCAATGTAAATAATCATATTGTCAGCAAGAAATTCATCTTCCATTTTATTTTATTCTGCAATCTTATTTTGATAATCTTGATTGTAGAAAATGATCTTTATGTTGTAGTTGTAGAGATAGGAAGAGTTAAAATAAGACGAATCAAAAAATCAATCAAGTAGAATATCCTTGACTTTCTTGGTCTTGCCAAAGATTGACATAATTCAAGCATAGTTGATAAATTCTTTAAATATGAATGGTTAGGAGCATCAATATAAAATGTTGAAGTTGAAATTTTAAATTAATCTTCTCTTGCTCACTGAAATACAGTTATAAAAAAAAACACCGTACAATATTTTTTTCGTATATAGTCATAAAATAAAAAACTAATATACAAGAGACTCGTTAAATAAATTATTAAACTAATATTTCACTATCAAGTGAGACAAGAGAGAGAATTACCTTCTTTATTTCTTTGAGAATGAGAAAGAACAAATGTAAAATTTGAGCCAAAATAATAGATCTTTTTCTCTCCAGAAATAAAAGAAAGCAAGTGAGAACGAAAAATAAGAACAATTTATAAGAAACTCAATACATAATGAAAAATAAATAAATGTCTTTTGATTTTTTTATTATGTTTGATTTTGTATTTTATTATTTATTAACATTAAATAGTGTGTTTTATAAAAGAAATAAAAATATTTAATTTAATTATCATTATTTATAATATATTACCTATAATATAAAAAAAAATCACTTTTTGAGGGGGTCATGGCCCCTCTAGTCCCCACAATGCCCCGCCACCGGTATTAAGGGTGCACAAGTGAGAGTTAGTCACTCAAGAACTAATATTGAAATGGGTGAAGGTTCTATAATTTGTTAGAACAATCTAGAATATATATATATATATATATATATATATATATATATATATATATATATGCCATTCAAGTAACATTATGAACATTAAACAATGTGATGTTTGAGGATGTTTATTACAAATGTGAATAAAGATGAGCTCAAACTAGAGGACTCACTCCAACAAAATGTTCACATGTGTGTTTGTAAGCATGTATTGTCACAATAGTAATTGATGAAATATTAATAAATTAGGAAAAATTATACTGTGACTACCATTTTTTGACTCTCATCTTTTATTTCCTGACGTGACTTGGTGTGGGTCATTGATTCTTTCAAAGGAAAAAATAGTGGTACATTAGTCAATGACCCACACTAAGTCACGTCAATGAGTAAAGGATGAGAGTTAAAAAATGAGAATCATAGTATTATTGTATTATATATATATATATACATATATATATATATATATATATATATATATATATATATAATGATGATAAGGTTAGTATTATTGTATTATATGTATATTATTGAATTATATGCATATAATGATGAAAAATTTAAGTGAATAACGGAAAGAGATATTTAAATTAAAGAGTTATGATTTTCTATGAGTGAGATGATTATTAAATAATCATGTTTAATATCAATGTGTCTTCTATAAAACATATTATCAATTACATTACTGATATTTAAATTAAAATTGAAATCATCTTTTATGATATATGGTGTGTAATGATATATCCAAAATTTTAAAAGATATTTATGTACTGAAATTTTGAATTTTATAAGATGTAAAATTATAAGGGTAAAATGATCCTATTGAATTTAAAATATATTAAATACATATTTAAAGAAGTTTCTTATAACTTGTATCTCTTTACAATTTAAATGATACAGTACAAGTGACTATCTTAACAAGTAAATTCTAAAATTAAAAGTGATTTTAGTTGGACATACCATCACATTAGCACCATCATTCACTCAATATCTCTTCATCTGTTCTTATATTATTAACACTTAACAAAAAAACCACGAGCAAATTTTAGGTAAATCTGGGGAATACGTTTAAATCTCATAAATGAAAATAATACAAAAAATTTTGTAGGACATATAATATATTAAGTGATGTATTTTATTATTTATTGTCCCTGTATAATAATTTAACGTGTTATGGTGTGATAGTTATTTGTGATGCACGTGAATTGCAAGAGAACAGCTGTATTATCATTGTTGGCAGTAGGGTCTTGTCGTGTCGTTGAACACCTTGACAGCAACACGAACGTGGGGAGCTATTAAAATGAAAGGAGTGTGAAGTTTCCCAATACTATGGCAGCGACTCTCCAATGAGTGTCCTTCATAATTAACTTGTCATTTATGGCCAATCAGATGAGCTGGTAGGTAAAAATATTGTAGCAGGGCATAAAAAACTTGGGAACATCATATATTTTTACAATCAATAATAATCAACCAACCAACCAGATAATTAATATATTTATATTTTAATTATATCTGTTTTAAATTAAATTAAAAATGTCTAGCAAGTATTTAATTAATAAAAAATATCAAAAAAATATTTTGTTGAATTTTATTATTTACCTATAGGACTTGAAAAGTCACATAAAATAACTCAAGAGTGAGTGGTAGTGATTATATAATAGACTCTCAGTTCATGATGTTTATTGTCTCAAGTCCATGACACTTTAAGCTAGTGTTTGGCTTTTCTTATTCTCTTGTGTGGTAGAGTGTTGTGAGGTGCACTTAAGTTCTTGCTCAGGAGAGTGTAAGTGTATTTGGGATCAAAGAGTTGTGTGTTTTCTATATGTTGTATAAATTTGCACATGACGATTATTTTTCTCCGTATTTGGAGTTTTCACGTTCTTATATTTTTTGTGTTAATCTGAATTCTTTGTTGATAGGGTGATCCTTGGGAGTAAAAATAATAATATTCTTAATTGATTATGCGTTTTCCCAACACTACCAAATTAAAAAAAAATGATAAAAGATTTAAGATAATAAACAAAATTAATATAAATTTAATTAAAATTATTCAAAATTTATAAATTTGAAGGTTAACTAATATTTTTTATGAATAAAGTAAAAGATAAATTGTTTAAGACAATAAATGGAAAAAATTTCACAACTTAATTTATAAATAAACTAACTTTAATTTATACTGAAATTTATTTTTTATGTGTTTTCTTAATATCTAAAAAATCTATTGTATTCTAACATATCAGTGGTAAAAAGTGCATTTTAAGTTTAAGTTAATCTTATAAAATCAGTTTGTATAATGAAGTTTGCACACATATTATAAATTAGTTTTATTTTTAATCGATGTAAGATTTCCAACGCATTCTTCTTACATCGAGACAAATACATCTTATATTGGATCTTCAATAAAGTTATTTATTTTTTATATATTGCTTTTATGTATGAAATAAATCATATATATATATATATATATATATATATATATATATATATATATATATTATTGCTTTGAATACGAAATAAAATATATTAGGAAGTTTGGTGTCAATTTAATCGGTAGCTTGTGCCATTATAATGCTTTTTAACATATCTATCAAGTATGGTCCAACACCTTCTATCTTACATGTACATGTAATTTGGTTGTCTTTTTGTTGTCTATAATACAATGAGAATGGTGTCGTAAAATGTGAACAAGTCTTGCAGTTTGTGGAGATATTTTAGAGATGTTACCGGGTTATATATATTAATTATGGTATACATTCATAGGACAAAGTAGTAATGTGAAATTAAATTTTTATATATAAATTATTATTTATAATTAACTTTTATTTATTTATTTCATTTACTCAAAACAAGCATATATGACAATGGAATAAAAAATATATATAATTATCATCTCACACCTATTTAGAAAAAATAATTATATCATCGTCTAATGATATCCAATAGATAAACTTATCACATCCAAAAAGAAAATTAATTGCTTCAAATAAAATGTAGAAAATGAACTTTCTCATAGAGAGAAATTGATAGGTCAAAAATGTTCTTTAACTTCTTAATTTCACTGTAATGCAATTTGATTTTGAAAAAAAAAATTAGAGACTACGAGTGAAAATTGAGATAAAAAGATAAAAGTGAAAAAGATACGAGGTACAAGAGACAAAAACTAAAAAAAGAAAAAAAAGAGGGGGATTCATACTTTTATGGGTTTAAAAAAAAATAAAATTAATATAAATAATATAATAATTTATAAATATAATATATATAATGAAAGAGAAAATTTTGGTGGAACTCTCGCTCCTCCTTGTCATGTAGAAGATTCATCCATATATACATACATCTTTCTGTGTTAGATGTTATACATGTTGCAGAATTTTCTATTAACAAAGGATAATAGAGACTCTCAATTGAGAGTGATTATTATAGTTAACAAGTGTTTTTTGTCAAGCATACTAAATCGTTCAAGTAATAAAATAGAAAATTCAGATATCATAATCTCAAAGAGACTTGCGTTGTTTGGAAAACCATGATTATTTATTAATTTAGACAAAAACTTTGAGTGATAAAATAAATATTGAATGTGCGAAAGATTTTAAAATCTAGAAAAGAATTAAATCAATATAAATTCTTATGTGGTAGAATTTCATGCATCAAATTAATATGAAAACTTTGACAATATATTTCTAATTCTTAACTCTAGCATTCACATCATGTAACAAGATCTAATAGCTTAGCGACAAGTCTAAACTTTAATAAGAACCTTAATATCTTAGACATTTCCTTATTAAAAGTTTACATTAAGCCTTAAGTTTGGATGCCAAGAATGATCAATAATGTACTCTATGTCTAGATGCATAATCAATTAGTTGTCTATCATAGTTTAGGTTCTAATATCGTGTTTAATGATTAGATATCCATAAATATGCAATCAATAATTATCATGCAATTAAGATCGAGAATAAAACACAAAAGAGAGTATGGAAAAGAAATATATTGAATAATAACATAAATCACAAAGAGTTAAAATACATTATGTCTAACTTCCGTGAAGACGAGAGTTAGTTACTACTATATTTCGAACCCTAGAAAAAAAATATATTAAATGCCTCCAACTAGCCTCTAGATCTTTTGTTACTTTGTAAGACTTTTTATTTATAGACTTTTCAGAACTAAACTGGGTCTTAAAAAAATTGTAATTGATGATCATTAATATGTTTTTTTTTTCATCTTATGAGATTCTTATATTTTTGATATATTCTTCAATCTTCTAGAATTTCCATATCTTTAATATAAGAGTCGTTCTTCTAGGATTTCCATATCTTTGATATATTAAAATCTTATGAGATTTTCACTTACTTAACTACAAAATATTTCAAAAATAAAATCTAAATACTTATCTATTCCAAAATTATCTAATTAAATCTTATTATATAATAAAATTTAAAATACTTATATTTTCTAATATTATCTAATAAAATCTTAATTATCTAATAAAAGATAAAATACTTATCTTTTCTTAAAATATTAAATGAATCCTTAATTATTTAAAAAAATAACAATAAAATATCAATAAAAAATATGATAATGTCAGTTATCAATTAGTCAAAATTTTATCAATTATTCAAAATTTTAACACAAAATTCTTTGACAACTTAGAATACATGTAAAAATATGATACAAGCTTCTATATTTCTCATCTAAATATAAAGGACACTTATTATATGTATAAACTTGTGAATTATGGGAATACAAATAGATGTAATAGATTATAGAATTTTATGCCATATTCATTAAATGTATTTTTTGTCAAATAGTAAGTTACTCATATATATATATATATATATATATATATATATATATATATATATATATATATATATATATATTAAGTTTTATTTTAATTAAAATTTATTTAGTCAAGAAGAAGGGTGCAGTAAAAAATATAACTTTTATTTGAACTGAATTCATCCACTAAAATAAAATAGCAAGTGATGCAACGAACAATTTAAGAAAAAAATAGTGATTCATACAGGTTTATGATTTTGTTAACTATTTTATTGTGTATATAAAAAATATAAATCGAAAATATTATATTAAATTGTAAAATCTTATAATTCTTCAAATTAACTATAATTGCGATTAGTTTAGGTTTAGTCTTTTATATATATATATATATATATATAATTTTTATATATTAAAAAAAAAAAAATTTTTATAAATTTTTTTTTTTTTTTTTTTATATATTTTTTTTTATATATATATATATATATATATATATATATATATATATATATATATATATATATATATATTA
>Ga0214542_1008264_pt1 | contig 17368 bp, 10 predicted proteins | sample CNSS1metaG_FD_160096 | JGI IMG/M metagenome (GOLD analysis project Ga0214542, IMG submission 160096) | Root nodule microbial communities from cowpea collected in UCLA plant growth center, Los Angeles, California, USA - CNSS1 | ecosystem: Host-associated > Plants > Roots > Nodule | place: USA... | reverse complement strand
TATATAGAGAGAGAGAGAGAGAGAGAGAGAGAGAGAGAGAGAGAATTAGAGAAATTTATGTCAAAATGAAGCAAAGGAACAAATTGGAGTACTAAATCAATAGTTAAGCCAAATATTTATTTTGTTCCATAGAGCATGTTTGTCACTTCTTTTCTTGTAAGAGGCTCTTATGAATAAGAATGGACAAAAAAATTGGTTTACTTGGTGTGATCAAATTTTGTTTAGGGGATGTGTTACTACAATAGTGGATTTGTTTAGGGGGTTCCTTAGAGATTAAGATCGACACCACTGAATTACGTGTTGGGAAGCTTGTTACTATTATAAAGTATGTTTTGTTCATGTAACTCTCACCTTTCTCACTTTGCTTTCTAGATTTGGGTCTATCATCTCATGTAAATCATCATTTAGTTTAGAATTAGTGTCCATGAGTGATGAATGGGGAAAAATTATCCTTGGCTTAAGAGCTCTATTGCTAAATAAAACTACTCTCTCCTTAAACTAGTTGCAACTTTTATTATTAATTTTAATATTATTTCTTCATATCATATTACTCTCCATCTCTCTCTAACTCACTATATCTTGGAAACCAGTTACTAATAGCCACTTGATGTTGGACTTTGAAATCAAGTGTCATATTTCATTATTTTTCTACAAATGTCATTGCAAATTCAACTTCTATGGTCTAATTTCATTTTATAAGACTTTTCACCACTTTCTTTAACCTTCTTTCGGTGGAAATATCAATTTCTTAACCTTTTTTCACCATGTTGTAGCCTCACTGGTGCAAAATATTCATGGAAAGTGGCTAATATTTATTAGAACATCTCATTCATTTTTTTAATAAGATTTCTCTTTGTATATGACAAACAAATCTGAGACTTTTTTTAGTTGAATTTTGTTAGAATAAATGTCACATGAATACTTTAATTTCTCAATTTCTTGAAATTTAAAAACCTTATACTTGATATGTGAGTCTTTATATGAATATGTACATGAATGCTGACAATAAGTAACAAATAAGTTTTGAAATGCTTGAATAAGTGTTTGGCATATGTTGGCTAAATAACATTAATTTTGGTAATAATACAAATGAAGTTAGCTCTTATTGTTTTTTTATCATTATATGGTGAAGTTGGTCAGTTGCTCAAAAAAAGTTTAAAAATGAAAAAAAATGAGCGTTTAGTTGAGAAAGCAGAATAAAACTTGGAGCCACCTTTTCTAAAAAAAAATGAGCCATCTGTTTCTTTCATTTTAGACTCCTCCGCCACTATAACTCTATAACACTTGATTAATCCAATGCTTGCTTGCATTAACCTAAGAGGAGATTGTTGGTATATTATAGGTTGAGTATTCATTCAAGTTTGTAGGTTATGTTTGTATAATCTATGTTAGTTTAACTTGTTCACAATAGCAGGGTCATAATATATCAAGAAAGGATGATCATATTCATTGTTCCATAAAGAAGGCCAAATCTGTAGGTTCTTATAACTTTCAAGACTTAGTTGTTGGTTTACTTGAATTTTTAAAATGCTATTTTTTTTCAATCCTTCATTTATCAATATATTTATCTATTGATGATGGTTTTTATGTTTATAAGATATGAAGCCATTTATGTGGCTTCACTTTATAACTTGTGCATTTAGGAGAGTTGTTCCTTGATATGATATAAAAGCCATTTCAAAAGTATTGTATTTGAAGGGATAATAAATGCACATTAAAATGCTTTGTAAAATTTCAAAAGTATTGTATTTTTTATGTTAGAAACAAATTTTATTTGTGATGTTAGAATAAAACAACATTTGTTTGGGAGCATTGTTGATATCTTGTATCTACCAGGTTGTGTTCCTGGTTAGTCACTATTGCAACATTGCTCTACAAATGTCATTAATGCATGAAGATGATTGTTCCATCTCAAAACCAATTGAGCATGCATTTTCTACTCCATAAATTGTCAATGACTCTACAAATATGAGTCCCCTTCTCATGAGGGACGGAAAAATCGATTAGAAACTTGGAATAATTTCATTCAACTATAACCTAAATCGGATAAAAGGGCTGAATGCAAGTATTGTGATATCCTTATTCGATATGAGAAAGGAAAACCTACAATGTGTAATCATGTGTTGAGATGTCCAAATAAGCCCAATAAAGAAGTAAACAAGAGACAAAAAGTAAGTTCATCTTCAATAATTTATGGGAATATTAACTCTCCTTCCTATGGTAGATTTGACCAAGAACATTGTCAAGAAGAATTGGTAAAAATGTTTGTGGAAGCTGAACTCCCATTTCTATTTGCAGAGCATGTTGCTTTTAGGAAGTATTCAAATTCTTTGCAACCAAGATTTAAGATCCTATCACGCTATACCTTATCATAGAATATTGTAACATTATGGAATGCAAAAAAGGTATATTTGAAGGATTTTCTTTCTTAACATTCTCAAAGAGTTTGTCTTACTATTGATACATGATCATAACCTTAAAATCAAAGTTAAATGTGTTTAACAACCCATTTCATCTACAATGATTAAAATTTTCATAAAGGGATCTTGAATTTGTTAAGTCATGCTTGCATGAATGTGGGTTAAGTCATGTTTTGACCTTGACAGTAGATAATGCTACATCAAATGACATGGGAGTTTAACACTTGAAGAAAAGACTATTGTCTTGGAATAACTTGGTTTTGAAAGGTGACTATATTCATATTCGTTGTTATACACATATTTTGAACTTATTGTGAGTAATGGGCTAGAAGAGATTGATAACTCTGTTTTAAGAATTTGTGCTGTAGTGAAATATATTAGATCATCTTCTTGTAGATTTATGAAATTCAAAGAGTGTGTTAAAAGACAAAAGATTGACTATAACGTTCATATTTGCTTAGATGTTGAAATAAGGTGGAATTCAACCTAACTGATGTTAGATGTTGGTTTCTAGCATTGGCATTTGTTGAGCTTAAGTTTTATGATACAAAATATGTTAATGAGTTAGGAAAGGGGATTGGATTGCCCTTCTTACGAAGATTAAGAGTATGTTGAGTCTATTCTACCTTTTTTGAGCATTTTTTATGAAGCTACTTTGAGCATCTTTGGTAACTCTTATGTTACTAGTAATATCTACATGTTAGAGGTGGTAGGAATTTGGAATGGGATCAATCATTGGCTCAAGTCCAATGCTACAAGTAGTACTACATATAAGATGACTGAAAAAATGAATACGAGAAATATTGGGTCAACCTAACAAGTTCAATATATTGTTGTCTTTGATCACATTATACTTCCTTAAAGTTGTTGTTTGATGAATATAAAAGTCGAAACATGGGAGCTAAAAATGACACACAACATATGGTTGGAATAAGTTTTGCAAACAATAGGATTAACATCTTCAATCAAATATGAACTTCAAAAGTATTTAGAGGAAGAGCTTGATACAAATGTAAATTTAAACATTCTTAATTGGTGGAAAATTAATTCATGTAGATTTCCAATCTTGTCAAACATAGCACGAGAGCTATTAGCTATGCTTGTTTCTATGATAACATTTGAGTCTGCATTTAGCATAGAAGGAAAAGTGTTTGATCCATATCGTAGTTGTTTATCACATCAAAAGGTGGAGGCACTTGTATGTACGCAAGATTGGTTAAAAGAAACACATTCACCATTATTGTTAGACTATGATTTTGAAGAGTTTCAATGTTTATAATAATATTACAAATAAATATGTATTAAGTAATGATAATTATTTTCATATCTTAGAGAGTTGATGTTAAACTCCTTTTGTCGCATTAGAATTTAGCAAACAATTCCAAAGTCCCCCTAATGCAGTATAGGGAAACCATGGGTATCAAATCCAAGGAAATGGTGCTTATTAAGCCTAGCTTGCTCAATTTAATCTTGTTTGAGAGAAAATAAACCATGCAAAAAAAGTGGGAAAAGTAAAATAGAATTAAGAAAGTATCTAACTATTTAAATGAACCTAAATGCATGGGATGCAAATGCAAAATGACATGAATGATGCAAAATGATATTAATAGTGCAAACTTTAAAGTTTAAATGCAAGTGACAAGTCTACTATGGCCTATTTAAATGAGATATGCACTTAAAGTTCAAAGAAAGATGCAAGAAATAAAAGGCATGCATAAGAACCTAAGGTATAAAATTTTGAGGATGAAATGAGGATGCAACAGTTTCAACAATTCTAGAATGATGCAAGGGAATAAACATTGCTAAGATGATGGGCTGCCATGGGAAACTACCAGAAATGCAAAATTTAACACACCCAAAATAGATTACAGGCTATTAGAATATTGGTTCATAGTTGAATCCCTATCATGAATATTAAGCAATCCAGATATGGACAAATGCAATATCATGCATATGCACTACTCTAACTACATTCATAATGGTTAAGATACACGAATGCAAATATAAATATTGTTGAACTAAATGAGAATACGTAGGGATGTTAAAAAAATCCATACCCGCAGATATTCACGGATAAATGAATATTGTAAATGGATACCCACAGGTAACGGGTACGAGTATTTTTATACCCGCATGTTAACAGGGTGGGTACGAGTATCATAGTATCCATACCCGTGGATACTCGTACCCACAATTGTCACGATTCTTTAATTTCTTAAAGAATGTATTTTTTCCACCTTTAAGCATCATTTTATTTTCTTGTCTTTATTTTTGTTTTCTTTTGTTTTTGATGGCTACCTCCTCAAACTAGTATGCTCCAAAGCTAGAAGATGAATCCATGGTGAAGAGTAGGCGCACGAAATCAAGGAATGAAGGAATAATAGGTCTCGGTTTCCATAGTTTGATGTGTAGAATGGTGTGGTTTGGTGCTCTCAAGTGAGATAGGGTCAACACTCCAAGAAGGGTGGCTAGAGGAGACCACATGGGATGCTCTAGCCAAGACTTTAGAGACAAGTATGAAGGCATAGAATAATTTAGCAACAAAACTCTACAAATCTCAAAGTGAATTTACAAAGGGGGAGACACCTCTATTTATAACCTAAGGCGTCTCCAAATTTAGAGATGCATAATCCTAAAAACTCTAACTTGGCTTGCTTGGAGTCCAAGGCATAAATCCTCTCCAATAGGAGGAGGACATGTGGCCACTCAAGTAGGTGAGAAATACTATACATTCCTAGAGTGCCATGTGGCCATGAAAGAAGGTGGAAAACACTTTCTACTCCTAAAGGGACATGTGGCCACTCAAGAAGGTGAAAAATACTCTTCATTCCTAGAGTGCCTTCCTAGAGTTCCATATGGCCACTAAGTGAAAAACTCTCCAATAAGAGCATGACACATGACCACTCTTTCCCAAAGGACATAAGTCTCTTCCTTGCCTTCCAAGCTACCAAGATAGGCACATATTGACTTGGAAAACTGAATGAAAAATGCGTTCCACACTAATGGGCTTTCTAAGGCCCAAAACCCTATACTACTTGGCCCTTTATACAAGGCCTAAAATAAATCCTACACTCTTAGGCCTTTAATACAAAGCCCAAAATAAATCTATACTACAAAGAGGTGGCACAAGAAAATAAGAGTTTGACCGCACCTTTTACATATGAATTCAACTCTTCTTGAATATTCTTTGGCCATGCTATATGCCATTAATTTTTGTACACTAAGTTTTTTACAAGAGTGCAAAAGAGTAAGTTTGAAGGTATTTAATGAGTCTAATTTTATCAAATCTAGAAACATCCAATCTAAGTTATCTTGGACTATAATTGAAATTAATATTTTAACTACAATTGAGGTTAATAGCTTTTGTTGAAATCTTTGCTAAAAACCAACCTTTTTGTCTTATCAAACAAAGCTTTATACAATCTTATCAAATGACTAATTAGTGGAGTCTAAGTAGAGAAGTCTAACCAAGAAGCGTCTAATCAAACATGTGCATCTTGAATGTCTATACTTTTGTGATATTGAAGTCGCTTAATCTGTTGAAGTCACTTAGTCTGCACTAGAGCATCTAGTATGCTTAGTTATGATTGAGAACTAGAGGACCTTTGAACACAACATTAAAGATTTGATTTGAAGATTTGAATTGAATAGTAAAGGCATGCAAGCTAAACACATAAGCAAGCGATTATTCTCCAGGTATGACATGGGATATTGTTTGATTTATTTCCTTAAGCTAGAAAAGACAAACGCAATCTAAAGAATTGTCATAACTTTACTTTTAGATTCTCTAATGCCAAAAGATGAAGATATGTGTTTGATATTGTATATTTTATAGAATCAAATACTTACTAAATTAGAGATACAAATATTATTCTCAAAGGGATACAAAAGAAGAATTCACTAGAGTTAGGGGAGAGCTCACTAGCACATGTTTCACTATTGAACACTTAGATTATATTTTCTATTTCTCTTTTGTAATTTTTTATCTTAACCTTTGCATGGAAGGTTAAACATTTTTGAGTTGATTCCTTGTGAGTTCATAGTAAATTTGAATGTTTTGTGCTAAACAAGTTCCTTCGTTTAATTTTGAAATAGAGTGTACTTATATTATTTGCTCCTTTTGAATTATGATTACTATTATTAGAATTGTTTTGAACTCTTGTTCTAATTCAATTCAAATCTTTTACTATAATTCTTGTTGGTTTTGTTAATTCTAACAATCTCTTGTCTGCTTAACTCAAGAGGTAAAGGAATCTAAATGTTGAACGTATACTCTTGGAATGTGAGAGATACTTAATAAATTAATCAAGAATTTTCTTATATCATTTGTTGAGTTCCAAATTTTATCCATGGGGATGTCTTTGATCACTTGTCTAGAATTCTATCATAGATTTTAATTAGATTTCTTATTACTTTTCTTAATTCTAATAATCTCTTGTTCACTTCATTTAAGGGATAAAAAAATATAAATCTCAAACATAAACGCTTATTGGAACCAGAGAGATACTAAATTCATTGATTAATGTTTCTTGGATCAAAACATAGATGAATGGTAATTATTTTATAATTGATGAAGAATTAATTGTGAATGAATTGGAGAATCAATCTGCTTCTTTTATCATTTTATTTTCACCTTTTTTAAATATCGTCTATATGGCTAAGCCCCCATTTTACTTTACTATTTTGTCTAACTTTTGTTTCTATATATGGTTTTGTGATATGGAATACTGAGATTACTATTTAATTCATTGGGAGACGATTTTTGGTTTACTAACCCTATCTATACTCATTTTTGTCAATTATCTATGTTGTAGATGACAAGCGCAATATAGTTTTGGGTACTAGACAACTAGTGCAATGCATTAGACAATTCATGTTTCATAAACAATTACTCTTAATTTGATTCTAAAATGACAGTGATAAATTCATATAAAACCTCTCACCTTGAAAGTTTATTGTGTAAAGCACTATCAAAATGGGGGGCGGGGGGATTTGTTAAGACCCTATTTTTTCATGATTTTCATTGTTGAAAACACTTCTTTTAGGTTTTCCTTAGTATTAATTCTTTGGATTTAATCCATTTTCAGTTTTTCTTGTAAAAAATAAGGATTTTATGAAAATGTATTAATCTGTATTTTTAAGTTTTTTTTTCTAGTTTTTCAATTGCAATTTCCTAAGCATCAGAGTTGAACTTTCTAGCTTTGCTTTCTATTTTTATGTGTAGTGTGAATTTTCTAGCTATAGTCTTGGTGTATAATTTGATTTTTACCATTGGGAAAATTAACTTGAAAGAATTTTGCTTTAGGTGTTGTGAAGGAAAGGAAAGAAAACTTTGTTAACCAATTAAGGTAGTTAAAAGAAGCTAATTAAAGAGAGGAAATGATTGGTTGTAAGCTGTAAAAGAATCTCTTACACCTACTATGAGAGGTTGCCCTTGAAGTTGAGAGAGTTGGAAACATTGTAATGGACTTGCACTTTGCAATTGGAGATGAAAAAGAACTGGGCAAAGGAGCTGGACTTTATCCAAGACTAGTTATGACATTTAAGAAACCAATGGAAACCAATTGGAAGCCCATTGGACACTCTATGCACAACACGTTGGCCTATTGTAGCCTATGGTCTTGGAGAGAAGCTGAGAGATTTTACTTGCTATTTAGGTTACCTAGGATTAGAGTTAGGTAGTTAGTTAGTTTGGACAGTTAAAATTACCTTAATTGACATATTCTAGTGATTAGATTAAGTTATTAGGATGTCTTTATAAGGCTATTTGAGAAATTCATTCATAGAACACTACATCATAGGGAGACATTTTCTCTGCTTTGGATTTGAATTTTGTAGAGCTCTTGGGGTTGTTCCAGCCTTATGTGGTTGAGTAGTACTTTCTATGGTTGTAATTGAGGTTTCATTTAATGAATTTGACATTCAAGTTTCTTAGAATTCCATTTTTCTTCTTTAATTTTGTTTCACTTTAGATTAAATCCATTTATAGTGTATAATTCTTTACAATTTCGTGCATTCAATTGAATAACATGTTCTATGCACTACTTTTTCGTTTACATTTATATTCATTGTTGTTACACTATTAAATTCCAATTCAACATGCAGTTTCAAATTCCATTTGATGTTTCCATTGTAGTTTCTTAGATTTGCATGGTAATCATGATAAGAACTTAGTTTGATCTTTCAATTTTAGTTTCAATCCATGTTTTACAAATTTCTTCATCTTAAAATATGCAAAAACAAACACCAAGACTTTTAAATCCTACAAGAGTCTCAACTAAGCACAACAAGATCCCACTTGAAGACCTGGAAAACAACTAGGCAACACCCAAAACCCTTAGAAAGATCAAACTTGGATTATGAATCTCCCTAGCCAACCAAACCTCTTTCTCCAAGTCTCTAAACCAAGCAAAAATGCTCCAAGAAATTCAAAGATTCTTCATGAACAATTACACATTTGCATGATCTAGAAAGAGAGAATTTTCCAAAAGTTTAGAGTAATTTCGCGCTAAAAATAGAAATTTTTATTACTCTCTGTTAAAAACCATATTATATAGACTGTATGTTGGCATATTCAACAGGTTGATTTTTCTATTCAAAATATGTTGATTTTATTTGACTTAAGTGAAATGAACCGATTGAAAATTAATTCAGCTGATTGAATATGTAACTTTCAGAACTATAGTAGCTACCCCTTTCATCTATTAAAAATCAATTTAACATGTTACAAGAATACAACCAGACCCTATACACCTATACAATGTTAGATTGTCTACACATAGAGCTCCAACCTCCAAGCTTTGTGATCTTCATGTGAAACCCAAATTTAGTACAAACTCCAAGCTTGATCAACACACTTATCTTCAAGTCTTCTTGTCTTCATCAATTTATCTTAAATCCATGACGTCATTATGTAATGTCTTCATATATCTTTTGTCAAATCTTCAAGCACCAAATCATTGTGCTAACATGCATGTTTGGTGTCCCAAGGTGCCTGATCTTTAACATTGGAACTCAGTTTGTTTGTACACACGTCAATCAATTCTAATAAATTTAGTGATAAATAGATATATTCTTCGGTGGAACATCTCATACTAATGGTCAGGCAGAAGCAGCCAACAAAGTCATCCTTAAAGGGTTAAAGTGCAAATTATTGACCGCCAAGGGAGAATGGCTTGAGGAAATACCCAGAGTTTTGGGTCATACCATATGAATCCATAATCCACCACTCATGAAACTCCTTTCAACTTGGTATATGGGACTGAAGCAATGTTGCCAATAGAAATTTTTGAGCCTACAAGGAGATTTGAAGAATTTACAGTCGAACAATCTAAAAAGGGGCTACGAGATAACCTGGATACTTTAGAAGAAGTACAAAAGTTTGTCAGAATAACCGGTGGAGCTATTAAAAGAAGGATAAAGATAAGGTAAAGGACCAAGGTAATTCCTCAAAAATTTCGAGAAGGGGACATGGTATTGAGAAAGGCACAACTTTTTCAAGATGGAACATAAACTTGTGCCTAAATGGACGAGACCCTATCGCATAAATAAAATGGTTGGGGGAGGAGCTTACCAGTTAGAGACATTGGACGGGAAGCAAATACTGAGAACTTAGAACGCGACAAATCTTCGATTTTATTTCAGTTGAAGTTATTTTTTGTGTTTGTTGAATTTTAGAACATTATGTTATTTCCTTTGAAGCTTTTATCGAGTTTGAAATGTTGGTTGTGAACAAAATTCTTGAGGAAGGTTTCTAATTTATTGAAGTTAATTTCCTAACAAGCTTATGAATTTATTTGAGCTAGGGCTCGTTAAAGAGAAAGAGGATACATGCTTAAACAAAACTATTTGAGCTAGGGCTTGCCAAAGAGCAGGAGGATACCTGCTTAAACAACACAATTTGAGCTAGGGCTTGTCAAAGAGCAAGAGATATCTTCTTAAACAAAACAATTTGAGCCAGAGCTCGTTAAAGAGTAGGAGGATACCTACTTAAACAAAACAATTTGACCCAGGGCTTGCCAAAGAGCAAGAGGATAACTACTTAAACAAAACTTGTAAAAATGCAAAAGGATACTTGCTTAAACAAAACAACTTGAGCTAGGGCTTGTTAAAAAGTAAGAGGATACGTGCTTAAACAAAAAAATTTAAGCTAGGGCTCACCAAAGAGCAGGAGGATACCTACTTAAACAAAACAATTTGAGCTATGGTTTGCCCGAGAGCAAGAAGATACCTGCTTAAATAAAAAAAAATTAGTTATGGCTTGCCAAAGAGGAGGATAATACCTAATTAAACAAAAGAATATGAGTTAGGGCTCCCCAAAGAGCAGGAGGATACCTACTTAAACAAAATAATCTAAACTAAGGCTCACCAAAAAGCAGAAGGATACCTGCTTAAAGAAAATAATCTAAGCTACGACTCACAAAAGAGTAAGATGATACTTGCTTAAACAAAAAATTTGAGCTAGGGCTTGCTAAAGAGTAGAAGGATACTTGCTTGAACAAAACAATTTGAGGCCAAAAAGCAAAAGGATGCATGCTTAAAAAAACAATTTGAGCTAAGGCTTGCCAAAGAGTAAGAGGATACCTCCTTAAACAAAACAATCTGAGCTAGGGCTCACCAAAGCTGGCAAGCTAACATCTTTTTGTAAATAAGGTATATGTTTTGTGATAGTTTTAAGACAGGGAAGATTACTCGATGTGGAAAGATTCATTGGACAAGTATTTTGAAACCAAGGGCTCATCTTTTGGACAACCTTCTTCGTATCAAATAAGTCAAAAAAGGAGTTACTCCTTTTTAAATCCTAAGGGCTCGTTTCTTGGATGACTTTCTTCGTATGAAATAAGTCAAAAAAAGAGTTAGTCATTTTTAATGTTGAGGGCTTGTCTTTTGGACGATATTCTTTGTATGAAATAAGTCAAAAAATGAGTTAGTCGTTTTTAATGCTAAGGGCTCGTCTTTTGGACAACCTTCTGCATATGAAATAAGTCAAAAAAGGAGTTAGTCATTTTCTATGTTGAGGGCTCATCTTTTGGGCAAGCTTCTTTGTATGAAATAAGTCAAGAAAAAAAGTTAATCATTTTTAATGTTAAGGGTTTGTCTTTTGCACGACCTTTTTCGTATGAAATAAACCTAAAAAAGAGTTGGTTGTTTTTAATAATAAGAGCTTGTATTTTAAAATCCTTTATTGATTAGTTGAGGAAAAATTGGTTATTCCTCAAAAATTTGAGTTGACAAAGATATGTACTACCAACATTATGTCAAACAAGTTAAGTGCGAAGGCAATATATCCAAAACGTAAATATCAAAAGATCAAAAGATAAGATGTCAAAGTGTTCAAAAAATAAACCTAGTTGGTAGAAACCAGATAAAGTTCAATAACAAAATAAATTACTACGTTTCTAATCTTCTATCTCCACTAATTGGCCATCCACCATAGTTTTGGAGATATCCACAAGGGACAAATCAACATTGAGACAAGCAACACGAGCTTGGTTCAATGCTAATTGAAATCCTATATTCAGCGAGGAACCAATTTGATCCTTCATGAGTTATTCGATTGAATTCCATTTCTCTTTCTCAATTTCCAAGGCTGAGCAATGATCCTCTACTTCCTTTAATTTCTTCTCTATGTTAGAAAGCTTTGCTTCCTTATCTTTCACTTGCTCTCAAAGAGGAGTTAATTCAACTATCTCATTGTGCAAGCGAGTTGTCTCATTGAGAGAGGCTTCCAATTCTTTGCTCCTCTAGTCATCCTTGTAAAGGAGACCTTGGAGATGTTCTAAAATGGAAAAGGTTGAAGCCTCAGCCTTGTGAAGAAATTCAATGAGCCTTTCTTGAATAACACCCATGTCCTGGGTTTTCATCAGTGCAACATTGTGATCGATAAAATTATGCTCACGACCATGGGAAAAGTGGTGAAATCCTAGGTCCCAAAAAGTAACTTTGGGATTGTTGTAGTATGCATTGTAGACTGTAAGGGAGGAAGTTGGTCAATAGGTACTAAAGCTTTTAAGGCAGGTTTAGTGCCTTTCTTCTTCTTGGTGGCTTTGCGCCTTTTAAGTCGGGGCTCATATCCCGATGCTCTTTTATCTAGTTCCATGGTCAGAGGAATGGAAAGGCTGACTTTGGTTGTGTGCCCTTTGGCTTCTTTAGTTGACGAGCTCAGCGAACCATTTCTTCTTGTGACATTGCCATGAGATTTTCTATCATCAATAGATAAGAGAAATAAGAAGATGAGAAAAAAAATATGTGACTTAAAGAAGAAAGGGAAGGTGTATACCAATTTAAAATTTTAAGCTCACCACCCAATATTCAAGCTCTAACAATTTACGAGAGAAAAAATACTCTCCAACTTTTCCAACATTAGACAATCTTTTTGCTCGGAGGAGTCAAGGTCTTCTAATTGTCAAGGGCTCTAAAGGTTAGGGTTATGATCAGTGGCCAGTATCTTTATGAAGACTCCATTGAAACCTTTACAGAAGGAGTTAAAAAGGGTCAGGAGACCTCGACCACTAACCCCGTTAAAAGAAACCCACATATGCTTGGAAAGGACTTTTTTAGCTCAAAAAAGCATAGGAACATATTAGCATGGAGTTGGGTTGGGGAGACGTTCAAGGTAGTGAGAATTTCTTTCTCAAAAGTATTGAATGGTAGTCGAAGTCCGGGTTTTTCGAAGAGGATAACGTAAATAAAAGTGAATTTCTGAGGGGGGAATGGAATCGTCCATGCACATGGGTTCATTTATATAGCGACTATAACATCTTTTTCATCACTTTTACATAAAGTTTGTTTATGTCTAGAAGCCCTAATCTTGGCAAGGGAAGTCAGGGAGGTAGTTCCTTTTCTAAGGTTAAGCGTGACCCAGGGGAAGTAAGAATCAAAGGATGTCATTTGGTTGGATAAATGAAACGCGAAAACCCTTATGGAAGACAACTAAGTCCGCCTTAAAATATTTGAAACCCAGAGAATACAGAGAAACAATGAAAAAACAACAATAATCTAGACAAAACCTACATGCATTCTACGTAATAGAGAACTAAGAACATTAAAAAAGTGCACGTAAATAGGGGCAAATGAATAAAAAGCTAAACTTGAAGGAGCTGAATGCAGGACAAAAAGAGGTGTTGTTGAGAAGAGAAATGGAATGCACCTTGAGGAGAAAAGGCAAGAATAGGAACGAGCATTGAAAGATAGGGAGAGTGAGCAAAAGGGGCAGGAGAATTCAAAATGCTTCAGGGAGGCGGCAACGATTTAGAAAGGGAAGTTCAGCAAAAAGTTGTACAAATCCAGATGTGGAAAGATCTTGTTAGTTGAAATTCTACAAAATTCTTTAATTCAAGACACGTGCGGGGAAGGTAACACACAATGATGGACCTACAGAATCACAAGCTACAGTTTCTAAAAGCAACTTTCTTGTTTTCATTTTGAAAAATGGAAACTCAAAGGTTGGAAGGCTATATACCATATGGGATGCCCTTTAGCAATCGAGTTGAGAAAGAGATAAGGAAGTAGATCTCCAAAAGGTTGAGTGAGTAAAGAATCATGTAAGAGGGGAAGCAAATCCCCAAAAGATTGAGCTAAGAAAAAGTCAGGTGAATTGGGAAAGCATATCTCCAAAAGGCCAAGATATTGAGAAATTACGTGAATTGAGAAAGCAGATCTCCAAAAGGCTTAGCTATTGGAGATATTTTGAGATATTCAAGATATTTTTAATTGTGTATTTTATCTTTGTAACCACATTCGATAATTATTATAAAATAATATATATGGAGAGTTGTTATTTTAAAAGTTGATTGTTAGTTTTAGTAGTTATTATTTTAGAAGATATTCCAGAGAGATTAGCCGATAAATATCTTTAAATTTGTAATTGATTTGTTTCTAAATAAAGCTCTACTTTCTACGGTTAAGGGACAAAACTATTTTATCCTGAATGTAATTTATTAAGTTGAAATATTTTTTGATTTTTACTTTTGGTACAAAGAACATATACTTTTGTTTACTGTAATAATATTGAATTTTAACATAGTAGATAAAGTTCAATAAAAAAATAAAAAATAATAATAAACCTCTGAATCAACCATTTATAATCAAGTGAAAGTTGAAGGAATAATCTTTCAAGTTACAATAAATTTATTCAATGTGTTTACCCGCTTCAGAAATTATTTCTTGTACACATACACATGACCCAAAAATCAAACTCGTGATCACGTGTTTAAGGGAAAAAAGAATTAAAAATACACAAATTCGGGCTTTAAATACTTGTATTGACACCTCACAATTCGTAATAACATAATACATAATACATCACATATAATATTTTTATTGTGTTATAGTAAGATTTTTTATTGTGTTATACCAGCACTAACGACTTTTTAGTTAATTAGAAATAATAATAGGATATTTAATATAAATGTAAGGCCCCTTTTTATTTTTGCCCTAAAAGTTAGTGGACTGCCCTTGTAAGTGGGCCTAAGGCCGGCCCAACAGATAAAGTCTTAGGGGCTGCCCTAAACACTTCACTTCTTGGCATTTCAGAAAATCGTTATCCTTGCATTAGAGCCGCAGCCGTCTTCTACCTCTGCTAGGGTTCCGATGTTCTTCCGATTCACGTTCCATCTTGGCCATAGTTCTGCTCACGTAAGTACTTTTTCACCTTATCGCCTCTGTCTAGTGTAGTCTCGTAGTCACAGTGGGAAACTCTATAATGACTCGTTTAACTTGCTGTTCCAGTTTGCGAGTCGGGTTCTAGAGCTGCTGTGCTCCTTGTTTCAGTGTAGAAGTCCCGTGCAAACCCATTTCCAGGTAAGGGAAGCTAGAACCCTTCGGTTGTTTGGTACGAGTTTGCTATTTTATGTGGTTGGTGATCTCCTTATGTTTGCCTGTTGATATGGATGTATGATACGGTTGGATTGTTGCTTGTGGTACGTATTTGCATCTGTTGCAGGTGAAAACAGTGGCGGGCACTGATAAACTCGCCTAAGTCTTTTTCTCCACGAATGGTCGCCCAGGCGACCCACTGTGGCTTTTGAGCGAGTAGGCAACTCGCCCAGGCGAGAGGGATCTCGCCTAAGCGAGATCCCGCATTGCTCATGCTCCTGTTCTTGTGCCCTTGCCTAGGCGGAGGGGGGGACCTCGCCTGAGCGAGACTGTCTCGCCTGAGCGAGACCCCTCAGCTTGAGCGAGGTGCTGGGCGAGACAGTGCAGTGTTTGGATGTTTGTTGGTTCCTGAATGATCTATTTTGGTTGAGTATGATTGTATGATGAGTGATATGTATAAAATGGAGCATGAAGTATATTTGGCATGATTCATTAATTGTAGATGATGGGTTGGTATGAGAATTGGCATGTGAATTAAATGAGACGGATAACATTAAAGTGGCATGATAACATGATGAGTTGGATCTTATTTACATGGATAAACTATGAGGTGTTGGAATGAGTGGGGCCTGGATCTTGAAAGGCGTTGGCTTCAAAGGTTGGTACGAGTGATGTATACCTATGCGTGGTAATTATTATTTTTGGTTATGTGAATGAGGTCGATCTGTGTCAGTGCATAATTCCTTGGGGTCTCTAGGTGGGACTTTCAGGGTTGCGCTTCAGTGGTCGGGACGTAATTCCATGGCCCCTGTTAGTGGGTGTCTATGGTGGTGCCCCATCTGTATAACTATGTAAGGATTCAAGTTAAGGTTGCATCCTGACACTCTAAGGAGTCAGTTAGTCTCACTTAGAGCGGACTGACTCCTGTGGTGAGAGTAGCAGGAGGCCTGAGATTCATTAAGGGCTAACCTTGTGGTGAGGGAAAATTGATCTATCGTAACACTTGTAACACATAGCTCGGAGATGAGCAGCTCAGGGTCGAGCAGAGGCATCCACTACAAGTGCGAGCATCCACTGAATCCGACTAAGTTATACGTATCCGGATGAGTCGAGTCGTGTCGTAGTGTATCGTTTGGAAGGTCATAACATGCTTGGTTGTGGTATGAATATTGGATGGTGAAAATATAATTGACTGTATGATGAATATGTTATTGGCTCTAGCTTACCCTGTTTGTTGTGTGATTGTCTTGTATGTGGTTCTTCTTTCTTGTGATGATCATCAATTCGATTGATAGGAGCAGGTGGGCAAAGTTCTCGTGGCCAACAAGGGAATGGTGATTCCGCTGCTTAGCCATCTGGGCTGGAGTTCTCTTCATATTTTCTTTAGGGCTAAGGCCCATGTATCTTTTCATGTGTTTCTACTTTACACTCTTTGTTAGGTTGGTTTTCCGTTTTCCTATGGCATCGTGGTGTGCCCGATTTCTTTGTAGGGGTTGTGTTTAGAACCCCAGGAATACGCTACATTGTTATCTCTGTGTGACGTTTCCTTTAATTTTACGCATTAAATTAAATGAGGCGTTACAACTTAAATGTCAAGAACTTTAAATTTACATGTTCCTACCTACCTGCTGCACAATTATGCTTTCAATTTAAAGTATTGATTAATATAATTTTGGTCCACTTATTGCGTCCAGTCCACAATTTGATTCTTCTATTTTAAAAGATTATAATATTTAGAGTTATTTCTTACATTCTAATTAATTAAATATTTTTTTATATGTAAATTAAATGAATATATAACGTAGGTTTAAATTGGAAAAAGAAAAAGTAAAACATTTACAAAATAAATATTGGACCAAAATTACATATTTTTAAATACCAATAACTAATTGACTTCTTTAAAATGGAAAGATTAAAATTGTATTTAATATTATTTTAAAAAATGGGGATTAATCACTTCAATAGATTTTTAACTACAAATCATAATTATCGTTAGAGATGTCAATGTGAGCCAGAACCCGTGAGCCAACCCGGCTCACCACGGGTTCGAGCCGGGTCGGGTTGGGATTTTTTTTTTTTTTGTGATAATGGGTCAAAACGGGTTGAGCTCCCTTAACCCACGGGCTATGCGG
>Ga0214542_1008263_pt1 | contig 17371 bp, 6 predicted proteins | sample CNSS1metaG_FD_160096 | JGI IMG/M metagenome (GOLD analysis project Ga0214542, IMG submission 160096) | Root nodule microbial communities from cowpea collected in UCLA plant growth center, Los Angeles, California, USA - CNSS1 | ecosystem: Host-associated > Plants > Roots > Nodule | place: USA... | reverse complement strand
ATATTTTAATAATTTAAACGAGAATGGAAATATGACGGGGACGGGTATTATGGCGGGTATATGTACATCCCCATACCCATCCCCATACCCAACTGAAAAAGTCGGGGATTCCCCATACCCATACCCAGTCAATGCGGGGATTCCCCGTCAAAACGGGGACGGGTTCGGACAATACCCACGGGGACGGGTTTATTTGCCATCTCTAGCTAAAGGCATATGTCATGAAAATAAATATTGTGTAGAGACCAGTTAGTAATTTCTAATTTGATGAGGGACCAAATTAGAAATACTAAAACTTAAGTAATTCAGTTTATAAATGGTCGTGGTCCCCTTCTGAGAGCACACACACAGAGTCATAACGTACTTTTCCTGTTCCTTTCTCCCTATCCCCATCAAGAGAGAAAATCAAAGAAAAATAAAGGTGCTCTACATAAAGGTGCTATACAGGAGGAAGATCACCGTATCATTAGTGCTCTAATATTATCGTTATGGCCAATTCAGGTAAGCTTCCGTGTTTATTTTTTACATCATGATTATCAGTATGGGATATTGTTTATGATTGATTATTAGAATCAATATTTATATTATGTTTATGTACATGAATGTGCGTTTATGTGCGTAAAAGTGTGATTATGTGCATGAAGATGTCAGAATCAATAATAGGATCATATTCTGCGTTTATGCTTACAAGCGAGTCTATCCAGCATTTATATTTTTATTGTTTTACGATAGTGATTATATCGTTCTAGTTGCATGATGTATTTTCCTTATCTGAATTAGTCATTCACGGATAATTTAATTTATTTTTTTAATCTTCCTAGTAGTGCTTTGTTAAAATTGATTTGCCTAGTAGTTGTGACTTTCACTATGTGAATCAAGAAAGATATCAATACAACAATTCTATGTAGGTTGCTACGTAGACTTTATCTAAGGTATATGTGGGAACAATTCTAAGAGAAGTATGAATAATGTTATGCTGATTTTTTTTTAAAAAATATTTTGATATTAATATTGGAATGGGAAAAACTATTTTGTATAATCAAGTACTTTTTGAGTTTTTGAACTATTGGGTGGGATGTTGCATGTGGAGAATTATTTAGAGGTAGTTTGGGAAAATTCATTAATGAATTTTATTCTTTTCTTGGAATGTAGAAATATCTTTATGCATAACTCATAGGTGCTATCTTGACACTTGAACATTGTAAATTGGTTTGGTATTGACTTATTTGATTGGAAAGTGATTTAATGTTGATATGTAAAACTTTCTCCTCTATTCAAGTTGTCTCATAGGCTTTTAAAGGACGGTGACGAACCATTTTAGAAATATGTAAAACCATAGAGTTTAAACGTTCACCTATTTATTGAGAGGTAAACATTATGCGGATAAATTAACTATTACAGAATTAGGAAATGAAATTTTGTAACCTATATTACGATTTGATTTTTTTCGTAATAGGTTTCAACTACCTATGTTTAGAATTGTAATTTTTATTGCATGGATTTGGTTTGACCTCCCATATTTTTTCTATATTTTTTTCTTATTTATTAATAAATTTTTGCATGTGAAGGCAAATGATCATCATGTTTTATTTTGAAAGTAAGCATACTTGAGATATCAAAAATACATAATAGTGTTTAGCATGAATCTAAAAAATATTAAATATTTAAGGTTTAATTAGTCATTTGGTCTCTGTTTTGGTCTCAAAATGTTAAGTTGGTCTCTATTTTTTTAATCAAAATTTGGATTCGATTTATGAAAAATTGATACAATTAAGCCATTTCTGTTAGTATTGACAAATGGTGTCAAAAATAGTGTTACATGTCAATTTGTGGTTTTTTATTATTATATTTAAATATTTTTAATTTAAAAAAATGGAATTTTTTTTGTAGGTCGAAGTTGTATCACGTGGCATTGTGGTGACAATAGCATTGTGACGTGAGAGTGTCACGTGACAAAGTCTGAATTTAATTTCTATATTTGTTTTTTATTCAATTTAGTACAAATTTTCATTAAAATGGATCAATGTTGTCCCTCTTCAATTTTGGGCAAAATTTATCTTTTGTATAAATTTTATGCTGATATTTTTATTAAAAATTTATGAAATTATATATAAACCAACTCTAACATTTTTATAGATGTTTTTATTAATTAAAATAAATTTTTATTTATCTAAACTTGTTTAATTAATAATTATATTTTTTAATTTTTACATGTCTAAAATTTTTAACTATATTAATCAATTTAATAGTTTTTATATACTTGAACTATAGATTAAAAATATTTCTAAAAATATTCAATAAAAATGTCAATTTTAATAGCAGCATAAGATTTATACAAAATATAAATTTGTTTCCAATTTGGAAAAGGACAACCGTGCTCAATTTTAACATAAAGTCAAACTAAATCTAATCAAAAAACTTAAATGTAGGAACTAAATTGAGGCTTTGCTACATGGCATTGTCATGTCCCACTAACAGTGTCGCATGGCACAATTTTGATATAACACGTGAAAAAAAAATAGATAAAAAATTCAAGAAAACTAAAAATTAACATATGATGTTGTTTTTAACACCGTTTGTATTGTACTATCGGAAAAAAAAAACTTAATTACATCAATTTCTCACCGACCAGGACCAATTTAAGACTAAAAAGAAAAAATTGGAGATACAACTTAATATTTTTAGATCAAAATAGAGACCAAATGACAAATTAAACCAATATTTAATTTTATATTTTGTTAGCTTATTATTCAATATTGGTATTAAATCGTGGATAACATATGTTTTATTATATTTAATTTAAAAGGGGAAAATAAAAAGTAAATTTTTAATAAAAATAATAGAATTAGAAACTAAAATCCACAAAAACGAATCTAAATCAACTCGTACATAGAGATGGCAAATAAATCTGCCTCGTGGGTATTGTCCGAACCCGTCTTCGTTTTGACGGGGAATCCCTGCATTGACTAAGTATGGGTATGTGTATGAGGAATCCTCAACTTTTTCAACTGATATGGGGATGGGTATGAGGATGTACATATCTCCGCCATAATACCCATCCCCGTTTAAATTATTAAAATATTCACAATTAATTAATTAAATATATATATATATATATATATATATATATATATATATATATATGTGTGTGTGTGTGTGTGTGTTTGTGTATTATTTATTTATTTCTTCTAATGATTTGGTTTGTCATGAAACTCATTCGCATTTCAATTATATCTTTCATCTTATCATAACTTTTATGTAATTATGTTAAAAAAGTGTATGTCAATTACATTTTTTTTATGTCTCATATTTGAATATTTTTATTTTTTTTTATATTTTTATTTATTGTATATTTTCCTTTCACATGAGAATGTTTAATACTCTCAATGTAAGTATTTAATATTTCTATTATATTTGATATTTATGTCTCATATTTGAATATTTCTATTATTTTTTAATATTTTTATTTATTGTATATTTTTCTTTCACATGAAAATGTTTAATACTCTCAATGTAAGTATTTAATAGTAAAAACATTTCGTTTACTAGGTATTATAAAAAAAATCATTTACTTATTATTATTAGTTTTTGTTTCATTCGAAGAACACTTTTGTTTCGCTAAAACAATTTTTGTTAATTCTCAATCATTGAGTATTTATGTTGATATTTAAAAAGTTTTCTTATATCTCTAAGATATTTTTCAACTTATCATACCCTTAATTTTACATTTGTTTTTCTTTGTGCGATTTCTTTCAATAGTCTCTCAAATTGTTTGTAAACATTGGTTAAATTTTTAATATTTTTATTTATTGTTTATTTTCATTATGTAGAATACTATTTCAATATATTTTATCTAATTATTTTTTATTTTCTAACTCATTATCAATTATACTGTAATTTTTTCACTATAATTGTATAAATAACTTTTATTTACTACAATATAAAAATCTAATATAATTGTCATGAATATTTTTTTATCACCATCCAACATAATTGAAGTTCAAAAGATATAAGATCTATGTTAAAATTTTATTATTATGATTATTATTTGTTCTTTGTATCATTTTAATCAAGTAATGTATTATAACTTTTATTAGTGTATAAAAAAGAGATTCATTAGAATTTAAAAGATTGAAGTAAACAAAAATTTAAAATATATTTTAATTTGAATACTTGTTTTCCTTTTATATTTTTAAATTTTATCAACTAGGTTTCATTAATGTTTGCAAATTTAATAAATGTGTTGGTTCTCATGAAATTTTATTTGGTATTATAATTTAAAATATAAACAATTATAATTTATTTTAAACTTTTATTATGATTATTATTTGTTCTTTGTATCATTTTGATCAAATGATGTATTATAACTTTTATTAGTGTATAAAAAAGAGATTCATTGGAATTTAAATGATTGAAGTAAAAAAATATTTAAAATATATTTTAATTTAAATATTTGTTTTCCTTTTATATTTTTTTAAAAATATTTTTAAATTTTATCAACTAGGTTTCATTAGTGTTTGTAAATTTAATAAATGTGTTTGTTCTCATGAAATTTTATTTGGTATTATAATCTAAAATGTAAATAATTATAATTTATTTTAAACTTTTATTATAATTATTATTTGTTCTTTGTATCATTTTGATCAAATGATGTATTATAACTTTTATTAGTGCATAAAAAAGAGATTTATTAGAATTTAAAAGATTGAAGTAAACAAACATTTAAAATATATTTTAATTTGAATTTTTTTTTTAATTTTAAAAAAATTATTTTTTATATTTTATCAACTATGTTTCATTATATTTGAAAATTTAATAATTATTTTGGTTTTCATGAAATTTTATTTGGTATTATAATCTAAAATGTAAATAATTATTTTAAAATATTTGATATCGAAGAAATAACCATCCTTCTAATATTGAATATTTGGTAATATTATGTTTCATTTACTATAATATTTTATTATTTTATAAAAATTATTTCAAATTAATATTGAAGTAGTAAGAAAATGGGTATGGGTATGGGTACGAGATTATACCCGTTAGCCGATGGGGATGGGATAAAAGTTTGATACCCGTTGGATTTGAGTATGAGAATGGAGATGAATTTTTTTACAGGATGGATATGAATAGCAAAACTCGTCTCCGTCCCGCCCCGTCGTACAAATTGGTTTGGTTTAATTCTGTTCATATTTGTTCACTTTCAAATGAAACCAAAACGAATTGTATATATTTTTTATGTTTAATTTGAATGTATTTCAACAAAAAGAAAATCGAATCAAATATCACCAGAAATACTCCTAATTATTAGTTAATTTTGTCAACTACTTGATAATTGGAAACTTAAAGAGATTATAACTTAATTTAACTTTTATGTATTTAAATATTTTATAAATACATAATAACAAAATAAACATTACATGTTATTTTTTATATTTTTTTAGAATGCATCCTAAAATATTTCTAACCATGTTAAAATAAATGAAAAATAATGTTATGACTTATTTTTATTTATTAGTGTAAGTATGTGAAATAGTTTGAAAAATATAATTAAATTTATATTGTCTAAGTTTTATTTTTTTTTTAATTTTTTACCTAAATATTATATATATATATATATATATATATATATATATATCTTGATAATTTTAAAAATTATTTAATTTAATTAAATTTAAATTCAAACTTTCATTTTGGGATTTAGCCTGATAATTTCAAAATTCTTCTAAGCTTGATGCAAGATTCATTTTGGTCCAATGTAAGTTTTTGTTGTATTATTGACTTAAGTAATTCCATTTAGGGAAAAATGACTTTTAATTTAAGGAATGTCACACAAGTGAAGATATCTCACTCAATAGATATTCCTTTTTTATCTTTTTCTATATTAGTTTTGAAAGTTTTAAAAGCAGTATATGATAATTTAATCAATTGTTTCACTTGATATGACTGGTTTCAACGACATGATTGCACCAAGAATATACAAGTAGGAGTATTAAATAAAAGATGTAATGACTGAGGAATGATTACTAGAGAGTAAACTAATTAACCTTGTTTGATATGAAATGTTTTAAGATATTTTTATTTTATTAATAACTTCAATTTTGTACATAAAGACGTAAGATTATAAAAAAAACTACTAAAAAAAACTCATATTTTTTTAATGGTTTTTTTTTATTGTTCTTCTGTTCATTACTAAAAAAATCATAGTTCTTGTCAATTTTATTTTAAATTTTTTTTAGAAAATACTTATAAATTTTATTATGAAAAAAAAAATGTGTAGAAAATTGCTATCAATTTTTTTGTAAAATATTTTGTATAAAACACTTTTCGCAACAAATTTTATACGAAATACTTACAAATTTTATAATTTTGTAAGAAATAATTACTCACGAAGGAATTACCTACCAATTAAGATTCTTAAAAAAATAGCAGGAAAAAGTCTTTTCTTGCAAATTTTTTTAACAAATTTGCAAGAAGATTCTCATGTAATATGAGAATTTTTAGCAATGGTTGTGTCTTCAAACTATACTGATGGCCATTAATTTTTAAATTTTAAAATATATTAAAATATAAAGTACCAAAACAATGTGTTTTTAATGTTCAACAGATCACATAACAAAAAATTCAACAGAGAAACCAGACTCAAAAATGGTACTCATGGTTGAAACATTAGGTAGACATAAAAAAGTTGAGCAACATATGGATGAAAACCTATTGTCTTAAGATTTTGGGTTGAAAATGATGTCAACCTCTTGTACAAGGTGGATTGCTGATGATATATATTTTGTTGAATTCTCTAATAATTTGTTTTTGTAATCTTTGATGTCCTTGATAGATGATAAATGCGTATGAAATACTTTATATAACCATTAAGTATTTTGTTTCGTAATTATTTTGAGATTATATAATTTATTTATTTTTGAACTAATTTATGTACTTTTTTAAGAGACTATAATAATTGTATTTCACATGAGAACACACAAGCATGTGGGTAGGGAACAATCCGATGAAGAAGAAATAAAAGATATGAAATTATGGGGTTAGAAGTGTTTGTTTTGTACTAGTCCATACGACAATAACTTTAGCAGCTAAGCATGTGCAAGAACAGAAAACATGATGTGAGGAAAATTTGACGTACGAAACAAAAATATGGTGGCAGTAAGAAGTGGAAGATTAAACGGTTTATATAATTAGAAAAAGAAAAATGGGTAGGAATGGAGAAAGTGAAAAGAAAGTGGCATTAGCATTAGCCTAGGAAGATGTTCTTCCTTACCCAACCACAACATATGCTCCTAAGATACACACACAAACTCTTTTCCTTATCCTATCTTATCTCTGCCCTTTTATTCTTGCTTTTCACCTACACATTATTCTTTCTATCTATCTATCTATATATAGCCTACATCAAATTTACTTCATTCACCAAAATCAATGAAAATAAACTATTAAGGAATACGAAGTTAACTTTTTTCTAGTCCGTTCAAATAATTTTATTATAATTATTTAAACTAATAAGAGGTATCATGGTGCACCGATACTTCAATTTGTTCCACGTATCTGTATCCGGCATGTATCCGTATCGATACTTTAGGATATTTTACTGATACTTATTAATGAAATATCTAATATATATATATATATATATAATGTTTTTATGATGACAATAATTTATAAATTTTTATGTTTAAAATATTTAATACATTTGATTTTAATTTGGATTCACACAATAATATATTTCTCATGTCTTTAAAAAAATTGTATATTTTTTAATATGCATATATCATGTGTCATGTCCTATTATTTTCAAAATTAGCGCATCGACATATAAGATACGTGCCATATCCGATATAGGTATTGTATTTTTGCATCATACGTGTCACTTCATTTTTTTTTTAAAATAAAAATTGTCATATGTCAAGTTTACGTCTTGACAATGGCAGTATGATGTAGTCGTGGTAGGGTTACTTGTAACTATCATACCAAGTGTCAATTGCCTTAGTCTCAATTTTATCCCTATATTTTTATTTGTCTCACTTCAATTCCAATATTTTTTAAAATTAAGCAATTTGATCTCTTTCCAAATTGAAACCAAATTTAATTTTTATATAATATTATACAAATATTTTTACTATAATTGATATTTTTGAAATATTTTTAACAAGATTAAATTTATTTAAGTTTATATATTACATTGAATTTTATTTAAAATTATTAATAAAACTTAATGTTAATAGAAAAAAAATAAAAATTAATTTCAACTAACAAATATGCTAAACTTGTTTAACATTGCATTTCACAAAATAAAATGAATTTTTCAACTTTTTTAATATTTTTAAAATTTTAATTTTACATTGAATTTTATTTTGTATTAATATTTTGTTACATCATACTTTAATATTATTTTTTTTATTTGAGTTTATATTTCAAATTATTATATATTTTTAAAATGTGTAAAATTTAATAATTTCCATACAAATATATGAGTTGATTTAAAAATAACAATTTTATAAATTTAAATATAAAATATTAAAATAATTTTAAACAATTTATAACAATTTAAAACAAATTTAAAATTTGAAAATAATTTTAAATAAATTTTAATATAAAATATAAATTTAAATAAATTTAATCTTGTTAAAAATATTTAATAAAAGTATTAGTTCTAACAAAAATAATATTTGAGATTTTTTTTAAAATAAAAAAAATGAAAGACATTATTTAAAGCGGTGCAAAAGAAACAGTAGTAAATGTATAAGAGAATTTTCCACAAAGAAGTTAGCTAACTAATAACATTAATTTTACTAAAAAGTAACATGTAGAATTTAAAATGTGATGATTTTATTCAATGAATAAATGTCAAATTGTCAGAATTAAAAGAAAAAAAAAGTATATGTTTCCCCTTATTTTAGATAACAAATAGTGAAAGTAGATCTTGAAGTCACACAAACTTTTTAGGTAATTGTATCAGCTTTCAAACAAGACAAAAATCACGCCACTGTAACTTTATATATCATTTTTTCCATATGTCCAAAACTTTACATCAAAGTTATCTAGTTCCAATGTAAATTTACATCACCACATCCATATATCCAAATATTACTTCATATAAAAACTAAAAAATCTATAAAAAAAAACTTATTTTGTGATAGTAACATTTTAATTTAAAGTGTATTGTGTATTAGTATATATAATCCTACTTTATTTTATATATTACCATTTGATACGATTATACCACATACATTTGAAAAATAAAAATACTAATATATTTTAGTCAATTAAATGAATTTATTATTAAAATTGTGTTAGTAGATGAAAAGTTTAAATATATATATATATATATATATATATATATATATATATATATATATATATATATATATATTATTTTTCTTGTTAAGAATTTTTAAACATACTTCCCATAAAAAAGTATTTTATTTAAAACTTTTACGATAAATGGTGTAACAATATTCTTTTATTTTACCTTTTAATAAAGTTTTTATTGAAACAAGTTCTTTTGTTTTTACCATCCATAATAGAAAAAAATTTAATAACACTATCTCATAATTAAAAAAATCATAGGTTTAGGTCATTCGAAATGTTTTCTAAGTGATGTCCACCGAAACAATGATTTTAATTAGGGTTATAAAATTTTAAATAAATTTAGTCCTTTATTTTTAAAATGTATAAATTTACGCCTTTACATTAACAATTTAAATTTATTTAACGTTTTAAATATATTTTTTACTTAATATTAAAATAAAAATGTATATAAATAAATTAAAATAAATAAATAAATAAATTTAATAAAATTTAATTAAAATAATTAAATCTACACAATTAAAAAATTAAAAGATTAAATTAATTTAAAATTTAAAAAAAAATTAATTTTAATTTTGATGAAAGATAATTGAAAAACCAAAAATATATTTAATTATTTTAAATATTTTAAATAAACGTTATTATACACACACCGGTGGAAGTCGTATATATTATTATACTGGCAAGGACTGACATAAATCACCAACTAAAAAGTTGATGAGTTCAGACCCTGAAATCAACTTTTTCTCATTAAAAGCCTTGTCTAAGGATGTTTACAATTCCAAGAGTGATAATCAGTTTTTAAGTATTTTTTTGAAACAAAAATTTTACTCTTTTTGGTAAAGAAAAGTTACCTTGGAATAAGTTAAGAAATAAGCAATAAAGCACACACACTTTTTCTGGTCCAATGTCTTGAAAATCCAAGAACCCTAATTTTATATAGTTTCTTCCCACCAAAACATTTCCCCATACCATATTTTGAATGTTTGTGAAGACATTGAAGTGGTCACAGGGAAACAAATTATGTTGCATGGTACATGGTGGATAGAAAATAAAAAACAATATAATGCTAACTTTAGTGAGACACAGATCTTTTCATGTTGGATAACTTTTTCTGGCATTATAATAGAGAAGATGACAAGTTTGTGGGGCATGCCTAAGTCTGTGATAGCTGTGTTCTATAAGCTTGCTTTTTCCACGTAAAGAATAGCCATGAGTTTTCTTTATCCAAAGTTTGGCTGCAAATGCATGAATTTTGCTACTTTTTTTTTTCTCTTTTTTTTTTTTTTAATTTTCTATTTCACATCTCATCGATCATATCTATGTTCATGTCATATTAGTTTGCACATGTTGTCACTTGTTAACACAACCTCAAATTCACTTCGATACATGCATATGAAGGACATGTGATGAAATAACTCTTTATGTGTCTATTGACCTTATAAGGTCCGAAACTCCGAATCTACCACTTCCTCTTAGGATTGTTTTGCCACAAAATGAGACAAATTATCAACCCATCCAAAAATAGGAAACCATCATTTTAGGTTTTCCCCACTTTTTCTACATCTAAATCCAACCGTTTTTCTTCCATTCTAAATTGTTTCTATACTTTCCATATAAAAATCAAATTAGTCACAGGATTATTTCCTATGATTAGTATGTATATCAATCAATATATTCTAAAAAAACATAAAGAGAGTAAAGAAAAGTGTTATATCGGATTATGTGAACGATTTTGTTAAATCGTTCACATGTCATCTAATATATAACACTTGTACTTCTTTAGTATTATTTTTAAGGTTAATGATTTTAATATGTAGGTTTTACAAATTTATGGTCAAATTATCTTTAAAAAAGAAATGATAGCACATGACGCACTACAAGAAAATTCTTAATTAGAAACTAATTTTAGAAACAAAAAAATAGTTGGTTATTATAATGACTAATTTAGATACCAATTTACAAAATTAAAAATTATTGGTTACTAAAATAGTCACTAAATTAGTCACTAATTAATTAGAGACCAATTTAGAAACTAAGTCATTTTGTAGCTAAAACCTAGGTAGCTAATTTGTAGCGATCGATTTCCTTTGGTAGTCAAAACTATGATAGCTAATTTTAGAGACTAATTTAGTAACCAATTATATTTTTTTTATTCATAATAGTGACTATTTTAGTAACCAATAATTTTTAATTTTGTAAATTAGTATCTAAATTGATTACTATAGTTACTAATTATTATTGTTCACTAAAATATGTTACTATTTAGAAATTGTCTTCTAGTGATGTCTAATAAGAATAAAGAAAATATTGTTTCACGGAGATTACAAATTACAAAATGTATAACCAATTCTTTTAATTTATGTAACATTTTTCTTATCTTTTGATTATTTTTTTAATCTTATAATCTATTTTATTAAGATTGCTCATGAACAACTTCTTCTTCATGGTGTATTCATAATTTGAATTTTCAAAGGTAATTCCTTTTTTGGAAAATTGTGTCAATAAACACAATTGACTAAATGTTTCATTTTACTTTTATCACATAACTTCTAACTAATAATCTCACAAAAATAAATTGCGTTAATAAAGTTGTTTTATTAAATGCATCTTAACATAAAAAGAGAGAGAAGATAGACGTGAGATTAGTAAGATTAGGTGACCAACGCGTCAATTCGAGTACACATGGCCAACTTTAGCCAACTTCCTGTGGTTGGCTCTGCTTTGGAACACCAGGTAAGATTATATTAAAAAAAATATAATATTTTTATTTATGTTTTTTATCTTCGTTCTTACAAAAGAAACCAAATAACTTACTTTCTATGATATTTTTTACATAATTATTAGAGACAATAATAGAGTTAATTATTGGAAAGTTGTGTTATTGATACATATAAATGAATGGATTAAACACAATAGGTAATAAATAGTTTTAATATAGAGAATGTAGATGATTCATCAATACCTTAAAAATAATTTATGTCATGACATTTGGGCAACACTAATTCTTCCAGTACAATTTGAAATTAAGCAAACTTGTGAGATCAAAAGTTCTGGATTGGATCAAAATAATAGAGTTGAACAAATATAATGATAAAATCCATAAACTTATTACTTTAAGGATTTAGGTTTGGAAATAGTGTTAATACATTACGTGGATCCATCTTAAATTTTAGGGTTAAATATGTGTTTTGTCCCTTATCTTTTAGTGAAAATTAGAATCAGTCTCTCTTAACAACTTTGAACAAATTTAGTCCATTATTTTTAAAAAATAGGATGAATTTAGTTATTTTAACCAAATTTTATTAAATTTATTTGTCATTTTAAACGTATTTCTCAGCTAATATTGAAGCACGAAAATGAGTTAAACGGTGAAACAACTCAAATACTATTATGAAATACATTTGAAATGTCAAATAAACTTAAACAAGTTTAATCAAAAGACTAAATACACGCATTTTTAAAGTTGGAGGACTAACTTAATTCAAAATTTAAAAAAAAAACTATTTCTAATTTTGAGTTATCTAAATTTTATTCCTTCGACGTATCCAATCCATCAACTTACATAATTAAACAATTTTATTATTGATTAACAAAACATGATAATATATATAATATTTTGAAGCAAAATGTGAATGAAGAATAGGGAAATATAATAAATGAGAGGAGGTTTTGCAAATTCACGTACATCCGATGTCTGTATTTATTTATGGTTTCTGTAAAAAGGACATAGTACCTAAACCAAAGTGGGCATTGACGTGACCAATTCCAACTCGTGAAGGGTTTTACTTGAGAATTAGAGAATTATGAAGGTGAAATTGTTCCGTGACATGTTCAATCAAAATAATTGCCACCATCTCCATTGCCAGCAATGTCTTGGAACATCTATGTACCATGATTCATACAACATAAATCAACTGCAGCTTTTAAATTATCTAAATTTCTAACACAATTTCAGGACAATGCTAAATCTTCCACCCTTTCACTAGATATGCACAGAAGAATCACTGTATGTAATCAGATTTCGATCTGAGTCACCTATCACTCCGTATAAAGAATATTAAAAAATATATATTTAATATTATTAAGAAAAAACTAATATTAATTAATTAATTAATAGTATTCGATTCCATACTATGTTAACTTATTATAGTTTCCATTTTTGAAAACCAACGTACTGTAAATTAGTTTTTAAATTGATTTTATTAGAGGTAGATTTAAAGCCTAACTTAATCCTACAAAATTGGTTTGTAAGGTGAGCTTTGCACCTCATTTATATATCGTTAGCAGTCCGATATTGGGTGAAACAGAATATCCAAGAAAGTTCGCTAAGATATGCTCTAACTTGATTCTGATATCATGTTAGAGGTGAGTTTAAAGCCTAACTCAACCTACAAAACCGGTTTGTAAAGTGAAATTTGTACAATAACGAATTGGTCTTATCTCGAATCGATGTGAGACTTTCAACAACCAACAAATTTTGTTAATTAAAGTAGTTTAGTATTAGTTAAACTGCTTTTTTTTTTATTTTAAAATTGACTTACTTTAATCAACGTTAAATAAAATCTCTTTTTAGTATTAATTAATTTAATTTGTGTTGATTTAATAGATACTAATGTCAATAATTTAAAAAAAATAATCGTACAACGCTCCTATTTTAAGTAAAATAAAAAAACAAAAAAAAAAATAGAAAAAAATAATTCTTGTAGAAGATGAGTGGACACATGGGAGACGAAAGGGAATGAATAAGAAGATTGCGGTTGAAGGATATGGATATGAATAAAGGAGATAAGTGTGATGGAAAGAGATGAATGCAAATGAAGGAAATAAATGTAAAGAGATTTATATAAAAAGTGAGAAAATAAAATTGAGCAAGAAGATTTATTATCTTATAAAATATGGATCTTTGATAAAAATAATATAAAATTCATATTTATTGTCATGAAGATGCATGAATCTATGACATATAAAGTTTAGTTGACTAACTTAAATAAATATAAATTAAAAAATTAAATTAAATTATGATAAATTAAATTGATATTAATCTTATTCATTTTTAATATTTATTTTAGTTAGTATTAACTAAACTCCCGTTAGTATACAAATAGCATAAATAATTTTACTTATTTAATTTCTTAAAAAATATTTAGTATGACAAATATTAAGAGAAAGTCGCTTCTACCTCAAAAGTCTTTTTAAAGAAGTTTATAATTTTTTTTTCTTATATGTTTTTTCATCTTAAGAGATTCTAACTTCGCACTTCAATCTTTCATAGAAAAGACCAATACAAATGTGAGAAAAGTAAATTGAGAGAGTAGTTGTAATATTAACATATTTAAAGACTTGTTAACTCCTTAAAGAATAAGATAATCCAAATACAATTAAAATAAGAAAAAAAATATAATTAGTTATTATTACATGCAATTTGTACATAAATAATATTTTTTGCCCTTATTATATATATTACATTTATTTGATTATCATATTAATCACATCACAAGTGAATTATAGAACTGAATATTGTATGAGAAAAACAAAAAACGCGTATCACAATAGGTAATATACATAGATGAGCTATAATTAGGTTGGATCGAGGAATTGCGACATATGATGGGAGATATTCAATATATCTATATAAGTTTTATCTAACTACTAATTTCACAACACAAAAATTATGTTGGATGACAACTATGGTCTCTCAATAGATAATTTTATATATATATATATATATATATATATATATATATATATATATATATATATATATATATATATATATATATATATTCCTATTATCTAACACTTTACACTTGATTCATTTTTTTTCTATTGAAATGAATAAATTCAAAAATTTTTAAAAGTTATAACTCAAATGTAATAAACTTGAATGCTACTTGTTTTTATCTTCGTTTTCTATAATAAGAAAAAACAATTTTTTTTCTCTCTAAGTCAGCTTCATTATTTTGTTTCGTGTGTCTCTTTTATTATGAATATTTACTTGAAAAAGATCATGTGGAGCTTAAACTATTTCCTTTGAAAGAACTTTAACATACATGAAAGATATACAAAAGTGGAGAAGTAGAAAATTTATAAGAATATAAAAGTGGAGCAAAAGCCAGACAAAGAATTAAGTTGGAGGAAGGAATAAACTTTTTTATTAGATCAAACAAAAACAAAAACAAAATCAAAAGGAAACAATGAGCAATTTTTCTTTTGCATGAAACTGGAAAATAAAATGTTCATTATTCTGTTTTGTCGTTTATAAAAAACTACGATTCCTTAAACAGATTGTCAAAAAAGTGTTAGGAGCCTTTTAATTATTGTTTGGTGTCTTCGAACAAAAGACCCACGTATTATCTTTGAGACAATAATGAGGTATTTGAATGCATCACCTTCTCTTAAAAGTTTAAAATATAAATTTGAATTTTTTTTATAAGATGTTTAATTTTCTTAATTTTACTTAATATAAAACTTAAAACTAATATTTTTGGATTCTAAAGCATATTTTTGATGAAAGTAAAGAAGTGATATGAAATTATGGGGTTAGAAGTGTTTGTTTTTGTACTAGTTTGACACCATAGTAACTTTACCAGCTAAGCATGTGCAAGAACGAAAAACATGAAACGAATGGTGAAGAAATTTGAAGGTACGAAATAAAGAAAGTGGTGGCAGGAATGTTTTGTGGGCAGTGGAAGACTATATTTATATAAGGAAAATTATCTTTTAACAAAATTTATTTTTGACAAAGTTTTTGTAAATAGAATTAAAATGGATTAATTTTTATTTTTTAACCAAATGAAAATAAAAAAGGAGTACATTTTTATTTAAATACATAGTTTGTTGAAGTTTGTAGAAAAAAACTTTGTCAGCCTATCATTTTCTTTTATATAATTAAAAAAAAATTGAGGGACAGTAAGAAAAAGGGTGGAATTGGTACGAATGGAAAGGGTTGTGTTTTGTGGGATTTTGCAAAATTTACTTTGTGAAAAGAAAGTGGCATTAGAATTGCCCTAGCTAGGGATGCTTCTTCGTTTCTCGACCCTTTTACGTACCCCTATCTTATCTTTGCCCTTTTATTCTTACTTTTCTCCTACACTTTATATTCGCTATACATTTCGTAAGTCTTGTTTTTCTTGAAATAAAAATAATACATATATTTGTGTATTTGACTTAAGTGAAACTAGTGAGTAGGGATGGCAACGGAGCGGGTGATGACGGGTTTTACTATCTTATACCCATTCCTGTAGAAAAAATTTATATTTATTCTCATACCAAAATTCAACGAGTATTAAACTTTTGTCTCATCCCCATGGTAAGGATATAATCTCGTACCCATATCTGTACCCCTTTTCTTACTATTTCAATATTAATTTTAATTAATCTTTATAAAATAATAAAAATTTATGGTACGGGAAACATAATATTATTAAATATTCAATGTTAGGAGGATGCTTGTTTCTTCAATATCAAATACTTTGAAATAAATTATAATTATTTACGTTCTAGATTAGAATACCAAATGAAATTTCATAAGAACCAAATCATTTATTAAATTTGCAAACATTAATGAAACATAGTTGATCAAATTTAAAAATATTTTTAAAAAATATAACATAAAAACAAATATTCAAATTAAAATATATTTTAGGTTTAATTATGCCTTTGGTCCCCATTTTGGAGTCAAAATCTCAAAATGGTACCCATATTTTTAAAAGTCTCAAAATGGTCCCCTTTTTTGTTGAAACGTCTCACGTTTGCCCTTGCCGTTAAGTCAAGGTTGACGCTGTTAGAGGAAGTGCTACGTGTCAGTTCCTCGATTTTTTGAATTTTTTTTTGAATTTTTTTTTGAATTTTTAAAAAAAAATCAAAAAATTGCCACGTGTCAAGTTGTCATCGTGCCACGTGGCAGTGACAATGACACGTGGTGTAATACTGACACGTGTCATTTTGTTAGTCTCAATTTGGTCCCTTTATTTTAATTTGTCTCAATTTAGTCCCAATTTTTGTAAAAATTAGCAATTTTGTCCCCCTTCAAATTGAAACAAAATTTAAT
>Ga0214542_1008259_pt1 | contig 17377 bp, 8 predicted proteins | sample CNSS1metaG_FD_160096 | JGI IMG/M metagenome (GOLD analysis project Ga0214542, IMG submission 160096) | Root nodule microbial communities from cowpea collected in UCLA plant growth center, Los Angeles, California, USA - CNSS1 | ecosystem: Host-associated > Plants > Roots > Nodule | place: USA... | reverse complement strand
AACAAAACAGCCCCCCCCCCCCCCCCCCTTTTGTCACTAAATATTAATCCAAAAGAAAAATAAAGTTAAAAAGGTTAGGGTACAACGCTATTTTTTTCTTTACAAATATAACGTTTAAGACGGAAACAATGCTATTTCTGATAGTTAATAATTCAAGAAAGAAAGAAAACGGATGTGGAAAGCTGCAGACAGCAGGGATAAAAGGACTCTTGTAAATTTGGATGCTAGATCAATAGCTTAATATCATCTATTTTCATGAACCAGAAAAAGCTACACGACAAACTGAGGACCAGTTGGATCTCCCGTACCCTGCCTAATTGGTGGTGACTCTATTTGCTGCTGGAACAAATCTGGATGCTAGATCCAACAGATATTAAACTGGAAAGAATACATGATCCTATGACCTTGTAGCACAGTAACATTCAGCTAAAGTAAATAGGTTTTAGTGATTTTTAGTTACACTATAGTCACCAAATTCAACATTCTTTCTACAGAAGTGGCATCCAACATTCACCAAGTTTGTCAGTATCGATATAAGTTGATGTTAAATAAGATGCTATATCACTTCGCTGGAAAGTTACACAAAATTCACCTCCAAAGTTATTGTGTGATCAGATACATCAACAGCTCTGGCCCGGAATATGCTGGCAATATCGAGGACATCACGCCGTGCAGCAGCATTTACAGCAATCTTTATTAGCATTAATTCTCGCTCAGCAAATGGCAAGTGGGTGATATCACGAACCTGAAGAAAATATCAGTCTAACTCAATAATGAAAATAATAAAATGCTCAAATTTTTATCCATTCTATCAAGCTAGAAGAAACAAAGATTGACCGATAAGAATTTATGCAGCATCAAGTATAGAAAGTCTTTCAAATTCAAATTCCAGAGTAAAAAGGAATGTCAGGCACCGAGAAATTAGAAAGGTTTCTAAAAGAGACTAATACAGGCTACTCGAGTTCTTGGATACTCTTCATTATTCACTTCATTAAGAAACACAAGATTCACTAAATTTAACCTATATTTAACTCCGAACAAAGGTTTTCAACACAAATTTCCTGTGGTAGCCAGGGGCACCAAAAAAAGAGAGAAATTTTATGTGGTTTAAACTACAGTTAACTACAGGCTTATGTCCGTGGGCAAAAACAAGGGCGAAAATCTCTATGATCAATGGTTTGAAAGATTACCTACTCGATGTTGAAGTCTGTAGTTTAAAGAAATATTCTAACAACTTCACTAAATTCCTTATCCCAATATACCGATATCCTTACCTTAGTTGCAATTTTGTTCACTCTGAAGTAACTACCGATTTTACAATATAATAGGATTATACCATGGACGTACAGTTTCAGGCTTATCAAGGATTAGTAAGTTCCTCCTTCTCTTCCAAAGTTTCACCACAAATTACAAGAAACAAAAAATAAAAAACTTAAACAAGCACTTAGATGTTTGGGAAATGTTGTTTTCAAACCTTAAGAAAATGGCAAAAGTATGTGAATAAATAAAAAATAAACTTAAACAAGCACTCAAACTGCCACAAGACACTGCAAACAGTATGAACTAAAAACGTATCACTCAAAGCAAATAATTTGTTTATTGGATATGATGCATTCGTTTTTCATAGAGATTCTGAACCTCATGCAGCTCTACTAGCTTATAGAGTTGCTGAACCAGCTTGCTGATTGTCTCATCTGTCCCAGGAACCACAGTTGTAAGTCGAGAAAGTCCTTGAACTTCTGCATGTCCTACAGCTAAACTCTGAAGATAACAAAGCAGATGAGAAAATCGAGAAACCAGAAGCATTTGATTTGTGTGTTCGTAATAAAGAAATATTGAAGAAATAAACCTGAATGTTATAGCCCCTTCTAGCAAAAACTCCTGTAACAATGTTTAGAACCCCAGGAGAATCATTCACAAGCATGGATAAAGTGTGTGACCGAATTCCACTAACCTGAAGGCAATATCCCAACAGTAAGACAGAGTCCCGATCATTGTGATTCAGAAATTGATGAAAATCGCATGCTTACTGTAACAAACTTATACTACATTTGGCTCCTCACAAGCATGAAAATTTTCTAGTTAGAGCTAAGATTTCAAAGGTGACAAAATTAGGAAGCACTTTTGAACTAAACGTTTTTTGTAGAGACCTCATGGTTAGAATTAAGACTCAATAAACATTTTATCTTGATTTCTGAAATACGAAATCACACAAGCAAGTGAAATACCACACCCCAGTTGAGAGACTCTCCAAATTTGGGCCACTTCCCACCCAAAAGAAAAAACCCTTAAAATATGGTTAATTGAAAGACTAACTTCATAAGAGAAAAAACATAATATGTCCACGAGCACTTCTATCTAAATTGATCAGAAGCACATCAGATGTCAGTTAAGACTAACACAATGGTAATGAAACTAGCGCAACCCATTGTATAGGGCTTTTGTCAAGGTAAAAATAAAACTATACGGCTCAACTAAGATTGTTGGAATTCTGGGTTTTGACGTATTAAGGGAGGAAGAGTGATTAAGGAGAATGAAAAAGTATGATATTTTTTGGTTTGACAAAACATTTTGTTTAACTTTTAATTACAAAAATCCCACCTTGTCTTCACATTTTGGTTTGTAAAAGAAATAACAAAACAAGTTTTTATTGATCTGTTTTCACTATTTCCTATGCAAACTGTTCAAAATAAGAAATAAAGTGAAAACAGAAGTTTTCCACCCTCCCAAACCGATATTAGCTGAGTGTGTTTCGATGTATTAATATGTTTATAAAACTGGCATAATAACCCTACTTAAGGAAACATATAATGATAAGATGAGAAAAAGTGGACACTAAACCTCATTTTAGAGAGCAAAAATCTGTTTACTAGAAAGAACAATACAGAATGAGGGAACAAAAATGTTAGAAGATGCTGGAAGGTTGACATTGAGGATTGCTGATTAATTTGATGAAAAATCACGAAACTAAAATAGAACTCCTAATTAAAATATAGCTCTCCGATATCATGTTGGAATATTTGGACTTTAGGTATCAAGGTAGGACGAAAGAAAAAAGGTATAAAAAACTATTAGGTGTTAAGTGATATATTATATTTACAATGTATTGATAAAATAAACAAATAAGGTCACTAATCCTATAAGATGACAAGGAAACTGGGAAACTATTCCTAGAGGATAACCTTATGACATTTTTGGATACTTACATGTACTCTCTAACAAATATATTCAGATGTGTACCCAAAAAGTCATAGAAACTACCTCACTATTCAAATCAAACTCCATAGGGGAAACCAAAAAAAAAATCACTAACAACAAACTGTAACGGAAGATAACTATGAATTAAAAGAAAACTAGAAAAGTGATGCATTTAATGACAATAAGCAACTACAAACCATCTTACATCTTCATCATTGAGAACACCCCAGTGAGCATCAAGTACTTGATTGACTGTAAAACTCTCTGAAGGTTCTATAGGATAAACGTCCCCCTTCACACAAGCAAACATGTCAAAATGAATGGTCAGAAACTAGATCTCGTTTTGCTATCTAGCAAATAAAGCCAAGCACGGAAGGGGGCGGGGGTATATTGAACATGCAGTAATGGAGTGCATTTATGCTAATTTATTCTTTTGCAATAGTCACTGATTTGTTCTTTTTTAGCCCATCATTCAAATTCTATGAATTTAAAAATTGTGTTAAACAAAGAGCCAAAACAATGTAAATCCAAAAGAATATATTACCACATTCAGGCATGAGCTAGAATATATCATTCAATTTCTACCACGACCTAGCAAGTGACTTGAACCAAACAATTGCTCTGAATTATGGTGTTGAAGGAAGATGGAATACATAAAAGAAAAGTATACGGGTAAATGAACAAAGTCACCATCAACAATAAAAATTCAATTCTATAGACCTACAAACCTCTTAAAAAAATGAAAAAGAAAAAAAAAAGTACAACAGCGTAAAATACAAAACTTTAAAAATAAATGGGAAAAAAGATTCTCAAAAGGTGAGCAGTTATACTCCAGTCAGATGCTCAAAAGAATTGCACAAAGTACAAAACCATCATGAAACTTCAGCCCATGTGTTTCCCAAAAGCTTTGTAGCAAAAGATTAATATATATTCCAAAGCCCAACAGACAAAAGGTGTTTGATTGTAAAGACCATTAGTTGCCTTGTTAATAGTGTTTGAGATACGCATAAACCTTGAAACCATTTTCCAAAATTTCTCTAGTGTAATTTTACTTCAGCAAACTAAGTTTCTTCATGATTTCTAAATTTAACACTTCAATTATTTAATTTCAAGTTCAATTTTCAAGTTGAAGAATTCAAACATAGGTTTAAAAGGAAACGGAAGAGTTAAAGAGTAAATATCATACCCCCACAGGCGTATCATTTTTGGCAACAGAATTCACATTTTTTGCTCCCACAAGGGCATTAACAGGTGTTTTTCTTTCAAGATCTGGATAAGATGCAGCTGAATACCGCCAAAATGGAGCAGATGCACCCATCTTTTCCCTTCTTAATGCAATCTAAGAATAGTTACATCATCCAATAATAATGAATTAGTAAATTTTGCTCAGCCTTACAATATAATGCTCAACAAAGTAGACAACATACAAAAGTTATGAAAATTTCTTAAGTACTCAATTGAAGTATCCACCTTTCCAGTTCTAGCTATTTCTTTAATTCCAAACTTGCTAAAATTTCTTTGAACAGCGGCCATCTTCCCTGGATCTCCAGTGACCTGTAATCAGCAGAACAAGTCATCTAAAACTATGATCTGATTTTATGTCCAATAGTAGCTAATGATAAATTGCAGGTAATAATGGCAGTGGTTGTGACTAAATAACAGTTAAATGGAAAAGAAAATATGAGACAAACATTTAGTAAAATAAGGTTTAAAACATATACCCAGCTTATCAGTGCACTATTTATTCCCGATATTGTTTAAAGATAATCAAAATCCTATTTGTGTAAAAATGAAAGACAGGAAATGAAAAACAAAATAACTAAAAGTGGCCAGTCCAACAAGTAAACCACATACAGCAATACTAAAACCATAGTATCCTAACTTTACCACTCTAAATGCATTGAAAGGAAGAGTATATGAATAGATGTAACATATTCCCCACACGAGCTGTTTACAAGACACTGTATATCTGTACCATACTAGTAGAATACAACGTACCTCCAATAATAAACAACTATCTAAATGAAACAGCAGTGATACTTTTTCCCCACTTTACAAGTACAATCCAATTGATTATGAAGCCACGGCCAATTAACAATGCCTACTGCAAAAACAAAGGTCCAGCAGCAAGATACCAGAACTTTGATGATGGCCACAATAACTTATGTAGCTTCAATTTTTGTCAAATGATCCTTCATTGAGGCACAAACAGCACTGTTGAACCAATTGACATTTTAAAATATTTTATTCATAGCAATGGTTAAGCTTTGAGCACTTTGGAATTGGAAAAAATTATGCCTACGGGATTTAAGTTGTAACACGTACACAAGGTACTCTAAAAAATTTCTCTAAAAAAAACATAAATTGAATGTGTTGTTATAAGGAGACAAATAGCCCAAAAAATAACCTTCATGAAGGCATTAACAAATATTCTCAAGTAACTAAGGTCAGCGGAATAACAAGAAATGCTCGGTCCGCATACCCTTGTCTTCGATTACTATTAGTTTTACAAGATGCGTATAAATACAGCGTGCAGTAACATGTAAATTGAAACATATTAAAAGGTGCCCAGCACTAACCTCAATTGTCACCGAATGTTCCGAGATATCAACAATCTTAGCTCTGAAAATGTCCACCAACCACTTCAACTGAGAATATCCCATCAAAAGAATAAATAAATAGAAGCAAACAAAAAACAAAAACACAAACACGTAACAGATGCAAGAACATACAACAACCACAAACCACTAAGCAGTTACCTCCGCATGGTGCTTCGGATCCGCATGCACTTTTATGAGCATCAATTCACGTTCGACCTGCGGTTCCCTTGAAAGATCCTCTACCTGGCAAGCAAACAACGCAAACAGAATCAGTATGGACGCTTCCTTCACATTCATTGTCTCAAAACCTTCATCACCAAACACTTTTTTCCAAAACAGCATCACAATAAAATGCTAATTACAAAACTCCCGCGTTATGCTACGAACAGAAGCGAACCTTCAAAACGTTGACGAGCTTCTGAAGCTGCTCCATGACTTGGCGCAGCACCTTATCGGTCCCTGACACGACAATGGTGAACAGAGCCTTGTCCTCATTGAGGCCAACGGCGAGCGATTCGATGTTGTATCCTCTCCGCGCGAAAACGCCGGCAATCCTATTTATCATTCCGCTCTCATCGCCGACGAACACCGAAATCGTGTGCCGCCGAACCCTGCATTGCAAACAGAAATCATCAATTAGCAACGAATCGGAAAACTAGCTAACCGAAGTAGGAAAGTGAATAAAAGGAAACGGAATAGGAAGACATGCTTTGAGCGAGCGGGAGAGGGCGGAGAGGGAGGGGTGCTGGCGGAGACGGTTGTGTTAGAGGAGGTGGCGGCGGAGACTGTGAGATTGTGGGCGGTGAAAGTGTGAGGTGTGAAGAAGGAAGGTAGTTTGAGAGAGAATAGAGGTTTAGGTTGAAGAGAAGGGAACTTGAGGGTTTGGATTGGGGTTAGAGTGGCTGCCATAACCACAAGGCAAACAAAGTGAGAGCAACGGTGGTGGTGGCGGCAGCAGCAGAGAATGTGTGTCAGTGAGCGCAACTTGTGTGCTTCCTCTACTACTTCAACTGCATTATGGACACGATTTTTACTTCGCTTTTTTATAAATATTATAATTACAAATATAAAAATACTTTTTATTTTCAATTATCAATTTATAATACATTATAAACTAAATGGGATTTTGATCTTGAAAATGTAAAATTGTGTCCTTAATCAGTTTAAAGTATGTTTTGCCTGGAAAATGAAAAACTAAAATTTGCAGCTACCAATGTCATATTTAAACTTAACTAATATATTTTGTATGTAGTATTATATATATTAATTATTAGTTATAATATATAATAACATATAGCATGTATAATTTTACATGTTATATATGTATTATAACATAAATTATATTGTATAATTAAAAATACTGTAGCCAAGAAATTCGGTACATGCGACCTCTCCATGGTATTAATATTAATATACCAATATATGCTATACATGTAATAAATATAGTATAATAGGTAGGAAGTATTTTAACGAATCACAACTAAATAAATGAGTTTTAACAAACATGTATTAAACAAGTAGATTAATGTAATTTAATTAAAAACACGAACTCAATGATATACACATTACATAAGTCCATGATTCCCTGAATAAAATAATATTCAACATGTTTAATAATTGATTCCTCGTCAAAATTTATCCAATATAATCCCCCAAAAATTAGGATATATATATATATATATATATATATATATATATATATATTGTATATAATATAACAAATAATGAAGCATAAATTTTCATTGATTTTCTGCCTCCAAAATAGTCATACTTGACTCTGGAGGAAGAATGTTAATGTAATGATTCAAAAATTTCATACAATTAAACATAAACTAACTGTTAACCTAAAATTGAATTTAAAATTAATATTTTTTTGTTTAATTGATACAAATATGTAACTATTCGTACTTAACCTTTGATGTCTAAAATTAGAACGGTAAAAAAATGGGTTGTCCAGCCCGATCCAACCCAGTTCACCACGAGTTAGTCACTTAGTGGATCAATCCAACCTGATTCATTTATTAGCAAGTTAAAAAAAGCATTCTTGTGACTTATCTAATCTTTTATTGAATGCAATACTTTTTTCAATGAACTAATTATACTTTTTTTCAATAATTATACTTTTATTAGTTGAAGTTAGGTTTTCATTTGTCAACCCACCAATGTGTTTGGTTAAAAAAATAGTCCAATAGTGCAAAGTCTAACATAATGTGTGTCACCATGCGGGTTAGTGGGCCAACCTGACCTACCACGAGTTCAACCCGGATGAATTAGATTCTTGGTGGACCGGATCAAAAATTGACTCGTGCTGATTTGTAAAAAAATTTAAACCCAATCTGTCCCGAACCCGTGGTGGACTGGGTTAACCCACGGATTCTAATCCACTTTGACGGCTCTATCTAAAATAATCAATAAAAAAAAAAACTATGCTTTAATCAAATGAACAGAAAATAATCTTTAGTTATTTTACCTGAGATTTCATTCTCATCAACTTAAGATATTTGTCTTGAAAGTATATCATATTCAAGAAAAAGCACACACAAAAATAAAAGAAGAATCACATAAGTCTTAACTTGCTTTGAAGTATTTTTATTCAAACACTAAAAAATTCTAATAAACTTTATATATGATGTCTCCGAAGAAAAACACAAATCCAAAAAAATATATAGGGTTTCCACGTGTGACTTTTCACTCCCAGCTTCAATTCATCACATGTGACATTTAATAATGATTCATTATTAAAACACAACTATGCATTCTTATTACCAACTTCATAAAATATAGAACAAATATAACATCCTTTTTTTCTGGTATATTAAAAAATAAATAATATTAATTACTAAAATGGTTTTGTTGGTTTTCTTTTAATTTGAAAATTTCTCTATATATATTTTTAAATGCAAAATTGAGTAGTTTATGAAAGACCAGTTTTATGCATGTAGAAATATTAATTTAAGTATGTAAAAGATACTGAAAATATAAATGGAACGTAATTGTATTAAGAAGTGAAAAACAAAAAATTAGCCTAATAAAATTAATTATTTATTAACTTCAGTTTATTAGATCAAGGATTTTAAGGTGAGTTATTTACCAAGTGAAAACAAATTAGGCCAATGTTCCCATTTTCGGCCAAACGAATTAAAATAAATTAAGAGAATTACAACAAATAACTATTCATGAAAAGACAATTTAATGGAAATCGGTATGTACCATCGAAGTAGCAAAGTTTAGGTAATTAAGATTAATTTATTCTTCTTATTAGCTCTTGTCTTTTGTGCACTATAAACCATACAAATATTACTTCACTTCCGTGTACTTGTCGTAACAAACGACCTGAAGAAGGAATTTAGGGTAAGTTTTCTACTAAATATAATTTTAGTCTTTTTAAACTTTTCGCCTGAATTTATATTTTACTTTTATTTCAAATTTTAAAACAATTTAGTCCATAAATTTAAAAAGTCAATAAATATAACATTTTAATTCAACTGCCTTAAAAAAATCGTATTAAATGGTGTTTCAATTTAGATATTGAAACAACATTTAATAAAACACACAAAATAAAGTAATGTTACTGAGTTAAAATAATTATATTCATTAATTTTAATTTTTTTATTTTTTTTGACAAAATATTATAGTTTTAAATGATCTCGTAGAAGGAATGTCAAACTCTCACATCTCATATTGATCTTTACCTACTCTTGTGGGGGTTTTGGACTTTTTTTCATCTTTTCTCTCTTCATCTCTTTTATTTTTTTTCATTTGTACTCCATTCTCTATCACTTTAGTTAGTGTTAAAGGATGAAGTACAAAGTTTTTTACATGTTGAATGGTGTTTCAATATAGCGTTTGAGTTGTTTACACCATTTGACATTTATCGACACAAATGTTATTCTAAAACGTCATTTAACTCAAAAGAAATTAATGTCATTGAGTTAATAAAACTATATTTATTCATTTTTAAAGTTTGATAACCAAAATATATCAAAGTTTGGGACAAGAACGAATTCCAATTTCGTGTCTAAATTTAGGAATTAAAACCATATATAATCTAGGGGTGGAAAAATTAATCAGTTCGACCGCCATGGCCCAACCCATTTTTGACCCGTGGAAAATGGGTTGGGATGATCTAGCTTGTCAACATAACACAGGACATAAAATGCAACATGTCTTGTCCCTAAATGGGCTAGGTCATCCCTTATTTTTTTAGGAAAATTGTGACATCTGATTAGCTACATTAAGTAGCATGGACCTACACACTTCTATTTTAGAAGAACCATGGCTTGCTATCTTAAACCAAATATATCTATTGATTACAAATTCCCCATATCTTAGTTTTTGTTTCCTTCCTCATCGGTCTGTCTTTCCATTCATTAAAAAGGAGAATCTTAATCAACACCTTCCATATGTTATTTTTTCTTCATTTGACTCATAGTTTGCCCATAACTACTAATTTCATTTAAAAGCCATTATAACGTCATTGTTAGGCATTTAACAAGCCAACCATAGATCTTGCATATCTTTTCACACTACAATCTCAACCCTCATACCTACTCCAATGGATTTTCAATGGCCAACTTTGTAAATTATAATCATTTGGGTTGTCCATTTTCCCTCATCACACTACAAACTAACCACGTCACAACCACTCATGAAATATGACATGTGTCCTCTCCTTATTGTGTGACATGTGTACCGCGACAATAAGAGTAAATAAGTTACGGGTCAACCTGCGACCAACCCGTCTACGGCCCAATGGGATGCCAGGCCAAATGGGTCGGTTGATATGGGCTAACGGGTTCAATATCCTGAGTCGGCCCACCTTTTTCTAACGGGTTGATGGATCTGCTCATCGAGCCTAACCCATTTTGGTACCCCTAAAATTTAACCTTTATTCTTATTTCTCAAATAAAACATATTCTTCTCATGGATATGGTATGGAGCTTTCATAGTTTAGAATTTGTTCCTTTCTTTGTTTTCAATTCCTACTTTTTATTATTTCTACGAGTAGTTTTTGTTTTCTATTCTGGGTATTTTTGTGTTTCAAACTTCACATACGAGAATGACTTTTTTTAACTCACTTTTTAAATTATATTGAGTTTTTAAGAGTATTATTTTATCATTTAAAGTTTAACTTGATTATTTTTTATAAATTTATTATTTGATGTTGTGTTTCTAACATTTAGAATTTTGAAAAAAAAAATCACTGATAATTATTTGACTATGAATTAAACTCATGACATTAAACATCATGCTAATTGTCAAACAAATACTTTATTATTAGACTAGGGAGCACTTGTGAAAAAAAGGATAACCAAGGTGAGAGGAACTGATCATAATCTCTACATGTTTGATTCCTATTATTTGAATAATTGAATTTGAAGTGTGTTGGGGTTTTCAAATTTTTAAATTGTTGGGTTGCTTGACTTTGGTTTGGATGGAGTGATATGTTTGATTGAGGTTTTGCTTGTGGTCTGATTTGATTGTGTTATAATCATCCAATCTACCATATCTAAGGTTTATTTTGAGCTAAACAAAATAATGATTTTTCTACTAAAGAAAACCTAAAATGACCTAGATTGGAATATTAGGTGTCCTAACGCAATTGAATCGAGATTGATCGTTGATACAACATCAGGCAATGCCACAAGATTGCCGAGCGCCATCTAAAATGTGCAAGTTTGTGAGTTTCAAAGGGCTTAGTGTCAGGGCCACTTTCCTAACATTGGGTGTCACCCTGTTTTTTTGGTCCAAGTCATCTTAGGAAGATTGAGATTCTCGATCGTTAATGTTAGGAATCCAAGTGTAAGTCTAAGTCCCACATTGACCAGAAATGAGAAAGTAGAGCACTATATAAGAATAAAGACCCATAAACCTAACGCCTTAAGGTTTTGGGTTGAGAGTGATGTCAGTGTCTTATGTGGTTAGGCTCAGATCTCATTGGTGTTGTTCTCCCCAGTGAAACCCCCTCTGTAAAACCTGACAAGTGGTATCAGAGTTGATGGTTAAAACCGGCTCAGACGAGTGCAGTATGGTCCTAGTATCGAAAGTCTTCCTGGCAAGGGTCCCAGGTAAGGGTTTCAGGTAAGCGTATCCCGTTAAGAAGAACGACGGTACAGAAAAGGGCAGAAAATGAGTACTTGTGGTTGGGTAGCTTCCGCTGGAGGGTACCAATGTGGTTGAAGGGACTCACCCTTGAGGGGGAGATTGTTAGGAATCCAAGTGTGAGTCTAAGTCTCACATTGACCAGAAATGAGAAAGTAGAGCACTATATAAGAATAAAGACCCATAAACTCATTGCCTTAAGGTTTTGGGTTGAGAGTGGTGTCAGTGTCTTATGTGGTTAGGCTCAGATCTCATTGGTGTTGTTCTCTCCAGTGAAACCCCCTCTGTAAAACCTGACAAGTTCATCGTATACACATGATTCTTTATTTTGACTGTTGGAATTGTCAATTTAAGTTTCATGGTTAGAGAAATGTTTTTGGTCGTTTTGGTATACTTAGTGGAATTATTGTAATTGAATGTTATGTAAATACAATAAAATAAATGAGTAATTATTAACATGTAATTTGAAAAAATAATAGGAGATTTATGTTATGAGATGAGCTTGGATTTAGGTAAAATACATATGTATGGCATGGTGTGATAATTTAAGATTATATGATAATGTGATAAATGAACTATGTGTGATATGTTGTTCTTTGGCTATTTTCTTTTAATCGTGTTTACCCACATGGTAATGTTTATTGAGAATTAAGATAATTGTAGTTTTTAAGATGGTGTAAAGGAATGTATGGGCTGAAATAGTTGATGCTAAAAGATGTGTCTTATATGGAACTATGATGATGTTATCAATATGGAAGTAGAGGAATGGAATGGAAAGATGGAAATTATTGAATTGTATGTTTGTATGAGGTTTGTGCTTTTAGGGTTTAATCCTTGTTGGTTTAGTGTTATGCATTGACTAGGGATACGTGTTGGACAACAGTCATCTTATACTCTACCAGACTTACAAACTCACATAGAGTGTGATAGTAGTCTAGGTGGCAAGAGTTGAAAGATGTTCTTATGTCGTGATTAAGGGTTGTACTATTTGTCTAACGATGTCATAAGTAACTTACCATGTCTAGAGGAATTTAATCGGTTTGGTTAGGCTAAGTGAAGTTAGGGCCTTTGCTATAGTCGACTTTTGTGACATATGCAACGCTTCTTGTGTCTAAGTCAATGCATAAATCACGATACTGAGTCTATAATATTATATCATATATGTGACTTGTTTGTTCTTTTGAATAATGCATGATTTTGCGTTGTAAGTAATAAGGACTACTTTAGCTTGTAAATTTATAATATTTATATGTTAAAAATTATAATTAGATTACCCTTCTTTACTTTGTTGGTGTGTTTATTTGAATTTCGCTTTTTGCAATGATCATCATATATGTGTGAATAGATAGACTTGCAAGAATAGATCCTAGGATGAATGGTTTCAACGAGAGTCTCTAATGTATTGTCTAACATATTTAAACATTTTGCATAAAATAGTGTTGTCTTCACGTTTTGGTCCAAGTTACATAAACAAATTATTCTTTTTTCACAAAACTTTGATATTATGGACTACAACTACATTTTATGCATTTTTTTATATATATCTTACATCTATTTGGTCATATTTGCCTAATACTCTAGATAGAAACTCTATTAATAAGAAAACTCTATTTTTAAGGTTGTTATATTTGTGATTTTATTTAAACTGTATTCTAAGTTTAAATTTAAAAAAAAATATTTTTAAATAATTATATATATATATATATATATAATCTCATCAATTATCATCCCTATTTTCAACCCAATTTTGTTACCAGATATTCCAAATAAACAAAATATCATAGAGAAGACAAATAAGTATCGAATACAACAAATATATCAAGAAAAAAAAAATTCAACATTCAAAAGTTGAATATGAGAAAAATCATACTATATAAAACTATAAAATATTTTTAATTCACCCAATCTCTTTTTACATTGAAATGTACAATTTTTGTTTGAAAGGGTCAACCGTGCGTGAGTTGTACTAAACTTCATTCCACCAAAAAAAATCGAACTACTATTTGTTTCCTTTCTAAAAGCAACGAAAACAAACAAAACATTTTATTCTGAAACCAAACATCAAACATTCAATAGAGAGAAAAAAAAGTTTATGCTGACAGTGTTGAATCCCTATTCGTGTGTTACATTTCAATTGGATAGATGTCTTACAAATCCAACTTGCACAACTTTAGTAACACCAACACAAAACGACATTTGAACAGGTGTCCATTATTTTCTTTGTCCCTTGCAACATACAAAAAGAAGACCTTCAAAAATCAATGACTTAGAATGCGTTGGTCCACCAGGACTATGGCAGTGACCACTTTTCTATTTTTTAGGTGAAGAGTGATTAAATTTTTTAGGTGAGGAGTGATTGCTAGGGATTTATTTTTGAAAATGAAATAAAAAATAAAAAATTATCATTTTAAAATATATATTAATTAGTCTTGTTTCCAATAATGTGATATTTTCAACTGTAAATATATATGTGATATGATTTATAGATAATCATCGAACTAAAATTTTTACTTTTATGGATAAATGTTAAGGTTTTGTTATTAGAGAATTTGAAGCTATAATCTTTTATATTTTATTTTCCAAATCTTTTAAACAAATTTTATATTTTTTAAATATTAATGGAAGAAGTCGAACCATAAGCTCTTTTATTCTTATTCTTAACTTTTACTAGGTCAACTTTATAGTTTTATAAGATTGAAATATGGTTAAATATGTTTTTGATTTTTTAATTTTTAGTGAAAATTAAAATTAATTTCTTTTGAAAACTTTGAAACAATTTTGTTTCTCAACTCTATAAATGTGTGGATTTAGTCTTTTAACAAGATTTTCGCTTCAGTGTTAACTGAGAAACACATTTAAAACATTAAATAAACTTAACAAAATTTAGTTTCAAAGACTAAATCCACGCACTTTTAAATATGAGAGATTAAATTGGTTCAAAATATCGAAAAAGACCAATTCCAATTTTTACTAAAAGTGAAAGGACAAAAAATATATTTAACCCATTAAAATATGATGTTATGTAACAAAAATAACATTTGAAAAAATAAATAATAATTAAATAACAAGTTTAAACCAATTAAAATGAGTGATTTTGAATAGTTTTGAATAATTAACAAGTGTTTACAAAAATAAAATAAGAAGACAAAATTAATGTAAGAGTATAAGACCCGACATGATTAATTACTGTTTTTTTTATTGAAGTCACGATAAGAACTAATGAAGGTGGACATAATTTGTACTTAATTTGAGAAGGTTAATTATGTAGTTGTGGCTGACCCCATGAATTGAATCATAATTTGGATTTCATGGTTTGCTAATTAATTAATTCAATCTACTTGTACTTGTAAAATTGCTATATATCTTCTTCTGCATGAAAGAAGACAAAGTTCCACGTGCAAATCCAACGAAAATGTTGCAGTGTGTGGATGTGCATTTTTTAATTTTCTTATTATTACTCTTTTGAAAAACAATATAAAAGAATTTAAAACATAATTATAATCTCAGGGAGAAGAATAATTGCAGAAGAAAAGAGGCTGTTAATTATTCTTCATCAACGCGTGTTTTGAATTTTCAACGATAATTAATTTTTGAAGAAATGAAAAGAAAAGAAAAAAATAAAAAAGGAAAAATTGAGTGATTGAGGTCGTGGTGAGTCAATGAAACCTACCCCAACAGAGGGAGAGGGTGCAGGCAGAGCCATGATCTAATTAGAAGAGATGAAAAAGGAAAAGAAAAGGAGCGAGACAGAGACAACCACGGCTTCATTATCTTAAAATGGAAACGTGTGAGTGATGAGAGAATGAAGGATGAATCCAAAGATAAAAATAAAGAAATTCTGTTATTGATTTCGTGGTTATTATTTTCCCTCGCTCGCTCGCGCTTCCTTCGATTCGGTTCGTAAACTTTCCAATACCATAATCAAAGCTGCAGGTTGGATCCGTTCCAACATGTAGAGCACGCTCGCTAGCACTCTATCTGTTTGTTGATTGATTGATTCATTCATTGATTCGTCGATTCATTGATTGATTGTGAGAAGCTTTTTTGGTGCGGAATCCTTCGGCGGCGGCCATGGAAAACATTGCCGCGCAGCTGAAGCGCGGCATCTCGCGGCAGTTGTCATCGGGGTCGCTGCGGAAGACCCTGAGCCGGCAGTTCACGCGCCAGGCCTCGCTCGATCCACGCCGGAACAACCAGCGGTTCAGCTTCGGGCGGCAGTCGTCGTTGGATCCGATACGGAGGAGCCCCGAACATGACCAGGCGGAGCTCACCGTGCCCGAGAACCTTGACTCCACCATGCAGCTGCTCTTCATGGCGTGCCGAGGCGACGTCAAGGGAGTTGAGGATTTGCTCAACGAAGGCATCGACGTCAACAGTATCGACCTCGACGGCCGCACCGCCCTCCACATCGCCGCCTGCGAAGGCCACGCTGATGTCGCCCGGCTCCTCCTCACGCGCAAGGCCAACATCGACGCTCGCGACCGCTGGGGCAGTACCGTAATTTCCTCTCTCCTTTACTCCATTATTAATTTATTATAGAATAATCTTATATGTTACTGTTATTGATTTAATTTAAATGCACTGATAATTTAAACCGTCAACTTTTGACTTGTGATACACATTTCCCATACTTGTTCCACAATTTTCGTTCTGTCTGTCAATTAACTTTAGCCATCAGAATAATGAGCTTATAATATATTATAATATAAAACGTCTCTTACTTTTTGTATGGTTCACTTAAAAAAAGTAGATGGGTTGTTTGAAAAAAGTTGAATATATGACACATGGGGTGTTTTTATATTTCATGTTTTAGACGTATCATGTTTTTTGGTGTCACTCTGTTTTATACTTCAAACATATTGCATGTGTTGGATCTGGTCTTTATTTAAGAGAAATTATTATATAATATTATATCATGTTATTTGTAGTCCCAGCTAATTTTTTTTTACACAACGCCATATCAACGTCTGAATATTTATTTATCTATTTATTTATTTATTTTAGTCAGAGTGCTAAATGGATATTATGACTATGTGCTCGTGAATGTTCATTTATCTTTTATTTATGGGTAAATCATTTAGTAATTCACAGAGTACATCTATTATTGCATTATTAGGTAATTTTAAATTCTGGAAAACTCTTCACAATTAATTCTTTTAAATATTAAAATTATATCACAATCATACAAAATACTTTATAATTTTTTTTACTGAAATCAGAATAGATTTGTACTTGGAACCAGGTAATACTTTTCTCCGGGTTGGAGTTCGTGTTTCATAGATATGAATAATTATATTTTATAATAATCACTAAAATTTTGAAGAGTTTTTTCATATTGTTTATAAAAAATAGGGTTAAATATGTTTTTGGTCCCTCAAGTTTGAGCGAAATTTGGGTTTAGTCCCTCATCAAAACTTTTGACCAATTTAGTCCTTCATCTTCCAAAATGCGTGAATTTAGTCCTTTTAACCAAATTT
>Ga0214542_1008257_pt1 | contig 17377 bp, 4 predicted proteins | sample CNSS1metaG_FD_160096 | JGI IMG/M metagenome (GOLD analysis project Ga0214542, IMG submission 160096) | Root nodule microbial communities from cowpea collected in UCLA plant growth center, Los Angeles, California, USA - CNSS1 | ecosystem: Host-associated > Plants > Roots > Nodule | place: USA... | reverse complement strand
CGTTAGAATATCCAATAATATTTTATGCAACTAAAATCAATTTTTACGCCACTTTTACCAAACTTACTCAATAAATCCAATAATCACAAATCCTAATTAAATCAATCTTTAAGCACAGAAAATTCAAATAAATCCCCAAATTTAAATATTAAATGAGGGCAAAAATTTGAACTCATCACCTGCAGAAAGAGAAACACAACCAGAACAACCAGACAGGTAACATTTAATCCAGTTTTCTATCTTTATTATGTTATACAATATTCAAAATAATTACAATACCCATTTCACAGAGTAACACACAAAGGAACACATAGAGGAACATCCCTGCAGCAGCAGCAACTGAAGCTGGATGTAGCAAGTCTGCACAAGCAAGAAGGCAGATGCCTCGTAGGAGGGAGAGATCATCATCTTTGGCTGGCACGAGCAGGCAACGAGCAACTACAATAACAACAAACTCAACTCCACAAGTTATAGGGTCCCAAGCAAGTAGCACTGCACCCACTGGACAACCCGCGTGATTTGATTCATTGTAACTTTGTAGTTGGTTTGTTGGATTAAGTGAAAACTTTGTTTTTTTTTGTGTACATGAATGGATTATTGTCCCCCACTAATGGAACACAATAGCGGTGGGTAGGCATGTGGTGGACCATCTTTTGTTATAGGCACCACTTTTGATGCATGGACCACATTTTGATCAATGTCCACTTTATATGGCTTTTTGTAATGACTTAGCAGTTGTTTAATTCATATGATGCAGGGACCACATTTTCATCAATTCAAAATATATGTTTGGTTCAAACTGTCAAAAATTTCAAATTAGTAAAGAAGTAACCAATATGTAAATAATTATATGTTTGTTTAAGGCATATTTAAAACTAACCAGTATGTAAATAAAGCTACCAAAACGGATAAAAAAATGGCCAACAGATTGTTAATACCACAAGGGTAATAGAACACCAATTAAACGAAGTAAAATGGAACACCAATTCTTTCATTAATAGCAAATTCCCACGAATACAATACCTATCTAAAACAACCCCTAAAACATAAAAACCTTCACTGCCACAGCTCACAACTCCATACCTAACCTAATTACAATTCACCTTCAACAAGAACATAACCACAAATAAAACTGTAAACGCCCACGACATAAGAAATAAAAATTGCAGGAATTTCCCTAATCTTCTCTCTGTTTGCAATTTCTTCTTCAACTTCTCATTTTTCTTTGTCAATTCCAGGATAACTTTGTCCCTATCTAAGCAAACTTCATCTTCCTCTACTATTTTTGCGCTGTTCACTTCAATTTCAGATTCTTTACCTTCAAATTCAGATTCATCTTCTTTAACCCACTCAAAATAGTTGCAGTGTGAATTGGACTGCAAAAGGAAAAAATTATAGCATTTCCGGACATAAAAGTCAAGCAAAAGTGATGGAAATTGTTATACTTACAGCCCAATTTCTACATCTCCAAAACAATCTGCCCTTATTCTTCACAGTAGTTGCCTTTAGGAGCAACAATCTTTCCCCACACCCACATACTTTTGATGCTATTTCCGAAGACGAGCCACAACTCTGCGACATTTTCGAACCAATCTTCCTCTGCGTAAAATTGAAACCTTTGCTACCACTCTTCATAACTGACTCCAGACGATTGTTGTTGCCTTAGTTTCCCCAACACGAACCAATCTTCCTCTTCAGTCACACTCTTTAGCACATTACCACTGTTCCAATCCCGTTCCAATCCTCCAATCGCAATATTAGGGTTCAAATCCTGTATAAGAAGCTTATGAGTAAAATAAAGTAATTAACTTTTATTTTGCCACGTTTCACTGTAGCTTAATTGACCCTTAAAATAACGGGTGACATGGAACTCCGTTTGCTAGCTCAAAAAAAAATCTAACGGCATGCTAAAATAGGGACCAATTCCACGAGTTTCAGAAGATGAGGGACCAAAATAGATTAAAGTTTGAAGGAGGGAGCAAAACCAAAAACGCTCAATAGTTTGAGGACGTAAAACATAGTTAACCCTAGATAATATTTTCTAAAAATGACGGATTTTCATTTGATTAATGAATAAAAAATGAGAAGAGTTTACTTTTACTAAGTTTACATAAAGGAAAATCAAATTGGATAACACTAAGAGATGGTGAAATATTATTACAAAAAACACTAAATTTCAGTAATTCGTCGAGTACATATAAGTTTATATAAGTTTGGATGACCATGATACTTGCTTTCGGAAATTAAATGCAAGAGAATTAAAAAATTAAAACTTTATAATATTATTTTATTATTATTATTATTTTAATTTGAATCACCTAAAACACTAAAAATTGACCTAACACACACCAAAAATAATCTAGAAAAATGTATTTGAATACAAAAGACATGAATAAAAGGATCAAACCAGAAGTTAAAAGCAAATTCATGTAATTTATGGCTTATAAAGTAGAAGCTTCAAAAATAAGTTTAAGGTATTTATTACTTATTTTTGAATTGGTCAAACTAACTTACAAATTATTTAAATAAAGTTAATAATTAACTTATTGACTTTACCCATTTGTTAAATCTCGTGAAGAAAGTTTTTCATGTTAAAATTTTGTAGATGAAAAAGAATATATAGTTACAAAAAATCATTAATTAATAATAGTCAACTAGATTCCTGAAAATAAATTATTAACAAAATCAACAAATATTTTACATTGACACTATAGTAATTCAAAAGGGTTGAAGAAATAAAAATATTAAAAATTAGAATATTTCTTTGATTTCTTTAATATGTCAAACAATTAAGAACATTTTGCTATGGGTTTTAATGAAGAAATGCTAATAATAAAGATGTGATCATGATGACACAACCCTTTCATTCCCATCTCGTTCTCTAGAAACCATTAATCCTTTAACCAGTGTCCCCACTTGGGAGTGCTATGTCACCAAATATAATTAGGTCCCGTAACTTCTAATCAATCATTATTTATTGAAGGATATAAAAGACGTTTTGTGTCTCGTTAAACTTTTAAATATAGTAAATTTTTTTGAATTTTGTATTATTATTTTCAACCAAGATTAAATATGTTTTTTAAGTTCTTACGAATAATTGACATTAAATAAAAGGTTGGCGTTAGAGACCATTTTGACACATTAATATTTTAGTTAAATGTTAAAATTGCTATTGTGTAAGTTTGTCATTCATTTGTCATTGTTATTCAGATACGGAAAATGTCTAGTTACTAAGGGTAATAGAATAAAATAAGAAGAAGAAGAAATGTGAGAATCAAATGAGTTATTCCCTTTGCTTCTTTTAAAAAAAATAAATATTATTAACACATGATTAAGGAAATTTAAGAACATGCCTAATTATACTTGATAACTCACCACATCAAACCACAATAAAAGATACATTTTATTGATAAAAAAACGATATATTGTATGCCAAAATAATACGTAATCAACCTATAGGACACACACAAATTGCATAATGAGTAGTTATAACTATTCTATTCAATAACCATTTATGTGTAATTAATTTTATAATTGAATATTTTAATATTAAGTCAATATTCTGGTATGTGATCAAATTTTAAATAAACTACGTAGTTATATTTGGGTAATTTTATAATTAACATTTACTTATATTTTTAAAATTTTGTCATACATTAACTTGATTTTGTTTAATAATGTGTCAAATATTGTTCATGACCTAATAGACTATGAAACCTCATTCCAAGCTTTGTGTCAATCGAATATACGTAATTAATTATTTTATGTTGTTGCAACATATACAATCTTTTTTCCATTTATTTTTTCTATATCCATATCTAACCAAAAAGCCTAACTAACCAAATTATGGGATCATATCCACTTATTTATTATACTTTTAACTATTTTATCTATCTAGCTAGCATTTAAGAATAAGCAAAGTAAATGAGTTATCATAATATTTTTCCTTGTAAACTACACTCATTTCATCTATAACAAAATAAAGCCTATGTTTGTTACTAAAAAAATGAATATATTAAAGTGTTAAGGTCGTAGAGATTCACGTGCACGTGCACTAGAAATAAGATGATTTTATGTCGTATAAATAGGTGCAAACCTTACTTTACAAGTCAATTTTGTAGGATTGAGTTAGATTTAAAATTCACTTTTTAATATGGTATCAAAATTATGAGTTAAAGTCTATCGTAGCAATATTTGTTTGTTGAACTTATTGTTACAATGAGATTTGTTATTTGTTCGATTTATTATTCCACCCACTATCAGACTATTACGAGATCACTATTTAATGTCTAGTTTTATGCTCGATATATATATATCTTAGTGTGAGGAGATGTGTGATAGAGATCCCATGCCGACTAGAAATAATATGATTTCTTAGCATATAAATGAGTGTAAACCTCGTTTTATTATAAACCGATGCTTGAATTAAGCTTAAAGTTCATTTTTTAATACAATGGTTAAATAAAATTATAGGTAACCACATATATATATATATATATATATATATATATATATATATATATATATATATATATATATATATATATATATATATGAAATTCGTTATGAAAAAGTTATAAGGTAACAAATAATTCCTTATAGTATTTTTTTTCTTGTAGTCGACGTAACCTATATTTTTTCTTTGTTGCATGCAAACGTCAACAAATATATAAAACTAATGTTAAATAAGATATGTAACCCCATCAAAAGGTAAAGGTTATAGATATATTTACCCATTCTCACGTGTCCATATCGTATTGTTCCCTCAAAATATTATATTAACATAAAAATGTTGTTCGAGATATGTGCTTAGGTAAATAGATTAGTAAGATCCATTGATGAAGACAAGTTACATAAAGAAGAATGGTGGAAGAAGATTAGTGGCTCATAAAAATTTTATTTTGTAAAAGAAGCTTTATCTTCAATAACGACGAGTAGAATATGATACTTCTTACACATAAGCTTTTGGAGAAAATAAATTTATATGAAGTAAAACTATGACCTCATACTAAAAATTTAAAATTATAGGGTGACAAAGTACATGTTTCATAAATTTTAATTAATTGATTTGATAATAAATAATTTATCAATTGATTTTGATTCGCTATTTTTTTTTAAAGTTATTCCATTTTGACCCACTAATGAAAAGTTCTTTCATTCATCTTATTAATAATTTTACGTGGATAAATATGTAACATATCTTGATAAATATATGAAATATATCATAAAGAGGCTTTAAGATTTTGTAACTGAAAAATGTCTTGATTCATAAATAGTTGAAAGATGATCTACCAAATGTTGTGGTTGAGGTTAGTTGAGAATGTTTTAGTTGTGGTTGACTTGATTTCTTTCATCTTGTCTTACTACATCTTTTTGGTATTTTTTTTAAATATAGTTCTATAAATATTTAATATTTTCTTTTATAGACATTTCATTTTTCTTAGTTTTTCTATTATGTTTATGTAAAATTTTCATAAATTAGATATTTACAAACATCTTTAAAAATAAAGATCTTGCTCGAAATAAGAAAAAAAATGTCTAAAGTAAATATATTATAAAAATAAATAAAATATTCAAATAGAAATGGTTCCAATAAAATAATATAATAACTCATAGACCCATAAACAACTTGTAATTTTTATTATAAAATACAAATATACTATTCATAACATCTCTTATAATAATTATCTATAACTTTTTAATAACGTTTATTTCACTTTTATAGTTAATATTCTTAAGATTAAATTTCATGACATTTTGATCTTGTTATTTTAAATTTTGATATTTAACGATTTTAAGACCGAGGAATATTATTTTCATAATAAAAATAATAATTAAATATGTTTTTAATTTTTAAAATTATACGCGAATTGAGATTAGTTTTTGTAAAAAAATTTGATATATTTTAATTCTTAAACTTTGAAAGTGAATAAATATAGTTATTTTAATTTAATAACATTACTTTTTTTGTTGTGCTTATTAACCGATGTTCCAAGTTGTCATGTGAGTTGGAAAATGTCGAAACAGTGAAAACAATTTAAACGTCATCCCAAAACACGTTTGATACATCAAAAAATTTTAACACAATTGAATTAAAAAGATTATATCTATTTATTTTTATAGTTTAAAGATCAAAATGCATGAAAGTTTGGAATAAGATCAAATTCTAATTTTAAATCAAGTAAGTAAAAATATATTTAACCTCAAAATAGTGACACTTTTAGTATTTATCATAGTGATATTCGTGTTAATCCTCTAAAATAAGGTTTCACGTCTATCTCTTGGAGATGAGAACAAAACCGAGATAAAAGTTAGATAAAAGTGAAAACTTCACTAACTGTTGAAGATAATAATGTGAATTCATAATTAATCTCTGTAATACTAAAACTTTCATACACCACTTTAAAACCTAGTCTCTTGAATTAAATCTCATAATATCTATTTTTCACATTATATATGATGCGGATATTTCTATAAAGTATAACTTTATCTTCTATTTTTTGTGTTTTGCCTAGGTTATAAGTATACTTTATCATTATACTTTTTTAACTTTGTCTTGCTTACCTTTGCTATTGCTATTGCTATTGTGTGATTCACACTCTTCAAGGTGTAAAAGTTTACAAACTCTATTTTTTACAGATAAAATCAGTGTTATCAAACTTGACTTAGACTAATCAGAATTCGACACAGAAACTAATTCTTTAATATTTTGAAAATAGTATTACTATTTTTTTTGTTATATATTTTTGAATAACTGTTTTAGCAATAATTCATCATAAAAACAAAATATTAGATAAATATTTTAATATATAATAAAACAATTTTCATTTAAAATATGAATTATTTAGTTATTTAAACAAGTTGTTAATTACAATTTAACTCTTCTAATAAAAGTTTCTAAGAAAGGAAATTTACCATTATAATTTGTACAATTACTAACTTTCTGGAGAAAAATGTAATTCTTTAAAAGAAAAGCAATAAGACCGAATTACGTTGCACCAACCTTTAGAACCACCAAATGGTATTAAGTCATGTTTAATGGCGTAGGTTTATGACATGACACCATTAGCAATGTTGTGATAATTTTTAATTTCTTGTAAGACAAAATATCTTTTTATGTCTTATATTTTTATAGTGATTTTGTTTTGGTTCTTTAATTTTTAAATTTTTGTTTACTTTCTCTAAATTTGTAACTTTATGCAACATGGCAACTTAATGTTCATCCTATTAGCTTAGTTTGTTTGAAGAGAAATCATAGAGTGAAAAATGACTATAACAAATAAATAAGTAAAAGTGAGATTTTGCTTTCTTTCACTTGAGCCACATTTTGCTGGTTAATAGAAAATTCTATTGTTAATTTCACTTGGAAAAATTGAATCACCAAAACTTTTGTTTGAGCGAAAGATGTTTTATTTAAGCAAAAATCTTGTCATCTTGGGTTACATAAGCACCACCACACTTTTGCTTGAGCAAAAATCTTGTCATCTTACATTACATAAGCAACACCACACTATCGCTTGAACGAAAATTACACCACTTTAAGACATATTAAGACAATCATACTTTCGTTTGAGGAAAAAATGTCACTTGAGTGAAAACAAGAATAGACAAACCTTCTTGTAGAGGAAACCTCCTTTTTACTACAACAAATTAGTTTTTATTCCTCACATAATCAACAAACAATCAAATAGTGACTTAAACATCCAAAATAATACAAAAGAAGGTTTCAAAAAAAATAAATCACATTATGATCATTGTCACAGTAACAAACTTATCAAATTAGTTATTATATTAATATCTAATTAATTAGTGACAAATTTAGCTACAAATTATAATTTTTTGTTCATGATAATGATTATTTTAGTAATCGATAATTTTTTATTTTGTAAATTGATATCTAAAGTCATTATAGATGACTAACAATTTTTTATTATTAAAATTAATTATTATTTAAGATTTTCCTTGTAGTGATATGCTTAAACTATTTAATTTAAATAAAAAACTACAAAGAATTTGCTGATGTAGAGTATCATTTTAAAAAATAATGTATAGAGAGGGTTAGATCCTCGCTGAGCTCAAACTAATTCAAAAAGTAATATAAAGATAAGGCAAAACCCTAACTAAGATAAAAATAATTTAGAAAGCAGAAAATTATTTTAAAAAGTAAAATAGATACCGATGTTATTTTATCTCGTTGCTAATCGAATGCATTCTTGTACTGTAGTGTCATTACGGTTGATGACAAGATTATAAAAATATATGAGACCAATGAATCTTTACAAGAGAATTTATTCTATTTAAAAATTTTATCAAATAGGAATGATTTTTATTCTTTCACAAGCGACTCAATTCTAAAAAAATGGAGTATGAAGAGATGAAATTGAAGAAAAGCTAAAGTGAGAAATGCTTTTGTGAGAGACTGGGAGAGAAAAAAGAAAATGAAGGTGGGGTGCGTTACTTTCTTTTAAGCACTGCATTAACAACGTATCACATATACATTCAAAGATGAATCATTTGCCCTTTACTCAATGTTTGAAAGTATTATAAACCTAAAATCGAAAGAAAAAGAATGAAAGAGTGGATTCGACTTCATCCAGAAAGAGCACAAGGTAACGGTTCAAGCTTGGGTTGATCACTACGCTTCTTCGAATTTTTGGCTTTATGATACATTATTAATATTATAATTATTAGAAATATATAATGGGAAAATTAACGTGTAATGGGATTTTAAATTTTAATTTATTAGTGTTTTTTTAGAAAATAAATATTACAGATATCAAAAAGTAATAACTAATATTATTTTCACAATATTCAAGAAATCTTAGTAATATAAGGCAATTATTCCATCCATCAGGCTTCAATATCACCACTTTATTGATATTTTGAAAGAAAGAAAGAAAAAAGTTTGTGGCTTTGTTTCACTGCAACAATACAAAAACATAAGTAGACAAGACAAAGTTGGAAAGAAAGTTGAATGATTTATGGACATATTTGACAGCTTCTACTAAGAATATTTAGTGCGACATTTAATTTACCTGCTCGTTCATTTTTTAACAAGAAGAAAATGTATCACAGATCACAATGACTAGTTTTAAAATGGTATATTAAGTATCAAGAGTTCAATAAGTTATAAAGATTTGAGATATTAAAGAATTTGCAAGCTCATTACTTTCAATCATTTGAAAAATGTTATTTGTAATTTTTTGTAAATACGCCAAGACCTTTTAAATTACTATTTATTTCATTTAGACCTAACAGAAGATATCTTTGATGGCACACCTTCTAGCATGACTAAATACTTTCATGAAGAGATAGAGTCATCTTTGCAAAGTAAAACAAAGCTCTTTTTTTTTAGGTCACAATGGAGAATCTTTAGTAGATTATGAATATTTAGACCTTGTATTAAAGGTCAAGTAGTGTAGGTTTCTTCTAGACCTTGTATAAAGGGCCAAGTAGTGTAAGGTTTTAAAAACAATTTTGCTTAAGTAGGGAGCATCATATGCGTCTACTTAAGCAACTCTATGATGTTTAATTATGTTAATCATGCTTGCTTAAGAAGAACATCCTACATGTGTCATATGGCAAACTCTTTAATGGAGAGTTCTCTTACACAGGTAGTCTTGGTGTTTATCAAAGACTACTTTAGTCAAGATAAAAATTTGTGTTTTCTCTTTTACTTAGTCAATCACTCTTTTCTCTATTTTTGTTAGGTTTATTTAATTTAGTCTTTATTTTATTTCAGTGTTTAATTAGGTCTTAATTTTCATCAATTTGATTTTTTTGTTAATTGTATTTAAATAGTTAATGTACGTGAACAATGCATATTACATGTTAGTTTGTGATTTTCTTTATTTTTTATTTTATTAAATTTTTATAATTTTTATTTTTTTAATTTAAAAAAATTTTCATGTGTCAAATTAGCATTGTGACATGTGTTAGTTCGTGGTAGTTTTATTTCCTTTTGTTCAATTTAGTTCATATATATATATATATATATATATATATATATATATATATATATATATATATATATATTTGTTATTTTTGTAGGATGGACTGACAACCCACACGGTCGGCCCGAGCCGACAACCGAGACAATATGATCCGATCCAATGACCTGGACAAGTCTAGTCGGCCCGACAACCCGGATGAGTCAGGTCAAGCGCATGACTAGGGTGGGTCGTACGAATCTAAAGACCCAAATGAGTTGAACAATCCTGACGACCAGGACAAGTCGAGCAAGCCCGATGAACATGACGGGCTAAGCATGGGGAACAACAAAAGAAAGAGGCTGGAATGGAGATCAAAAAGCAACCATGAAAAATAGGATCAAAACATGTTACACACTTACATATATTTGTAAATTCCTAAACACAACACACATAGCACACTCATTGAATTGAGTGCTTCATGAACAATATTATATTATTTTTTAATAACAAATAAAGTTGTATTCTCAAACATGGATTAATAGTTACTATCCATATTAAAATTCAAAAATATTTATCCACACAGTCACAAAATCACTACAAATTTTAGTATTTGTTTCATGCACAAATATTCTAGTAAGAAATATTTATATTTATAATAATATTTTCATGTATAAATGACGATGTCAATTGGACTAATTCAAAGAAAATAAAAATAAAGAATGGTTCATGCCTTACACATCTCATTTAAACTCAAAGTCCTTTTTTAAAGTAACCTTAACCTAGATTCAATTCAACATACCCACCACCATTAACATTGAGCGGAATTAAATTAAATCATATAACAAATTGAAGAAATGAAAAACAGAAAATTGATTTCCCGTAACAAAAGTTTCCCATACACACTTTTAGAAATCAAACTATATCATTTACTAAAAAGAAACAATTATTTATGAACTATGTTGCATCATGCCAATAGAAGAAAACAAAAGATGAAATATACTCTGGTTAGCAACCAAACAAAGTATTATATATTTAATAAGATATTTGTTATTCCTAAGACAAAGAAAAAGAGAAAAGTACATGAGATCAAAAGATAATCAAAATATATACACATAACACAGAAACATAAGAAAAGACATTCAACTTGAGAGGACATGTTTTGTCAAATTTTAAGTGCGATCATACATTTATTTGCAGAATTTTAGTGTAATCAATGCTGTACAATGCACTCCAATCTTGTTTCCTCTTTTGTTTGCTGAGGTTGTAGGTTTTCAACTTTTACACTCTCCTTGCTCTTCCCCCATAGGACACTATAGAGTCCAACCACTAGTAAAATAGTGCCACCAACACTGCCATAATTAAAAGAAAGAACAAACACAAACCCTAGTTATTTTCCGAATAATATGCAAATTAAAAACGGACAAATATGTGTTTGATTTCTAAAATTTAGGTTAACACTGTTTTATCTCTTTTCAATTTAAAATAAATGTTTAAAGTATCTGAAATTTAAAATTTCATTTTAATATCTTTCATCCTAAGTGATTGTTACGCAAATATTAGCAAAATGAATATTTTAAAAATTAAACATATAGGCTGTTTGATGATAAAAATTTAAAGTAGAAAAGTCTATAAGAAAGTATGGGCTAATCAAACATAATTTATTAACTGATTAAGGAGAAAGATGAAAATTCTTTGATTTCATAAATAAAAACAGAAAAAGTTATGTGATAAAAGAAAGTGATTTTTATAAAATTAACTAGTTATTTATTTTTTACAATTTGTGCTTGTTTTTAGATTGATAAAGTAGAATATGCACCTTCCCAAGTAAAGTGTTTCTTTCCACAATAATGCTGAGAATATTGCTGTGATTATAAGAGCCAGAGGAGTGAACATTGCTGTGAAAACTGGGCCTTTAGTTTCTATTGTGCAGACTTGCAGCCAATAACAAATGCCTGTTACAACTATACCCTGCCAACAAAACACTGTTAGTGATGATTACAAACATCGAATGCAAATTGTTAAAGTAAAAGAAAAAATAATTTACTAGTTTGAAACAAAACAAATACTATAATATTAATTTTTGTTATTGGGTAAATTTTCTTGTAGAATCTTCTAAGTGATTTATACGGTTCTTTTACCATAAAAGATTAAAAAAAATATAATTAACATTTCCTATAACAGAACTTAATTTGGTAAGAAAATATAAAATTAAAACAGTTAATGGAAAAACTTAAGTACTAAATGTCACAAAAACAAAATAGAGAGAAGAGAATGACATAAATACCACTTTTATATAACTACACTTATATTTAAAAAATATATTCACATCATAGAATATTAACAAATTATGATGTGAACAAATATATGGAAAGATGTTGCATAAAGTTAAAAGATAAGCCAAAAATATCCGATTCATATCATAATCCTCTCCTTGTTTTTGTCTTCATTTAATTTAGAACTTTTCCCCATATTTCTGATAAGAAAAATATACATCTCCACACACTCACAAAAAGATTCCAATTAATTTGAAAACACATCTCAGTTTCTAATCTATAACTCTGTATATAAAAGAGTTATCTTTTTGGTGTCCAAAATTTCTTTAAAATTAAAATTATTATTTTACTCCAAATAACCGTTTTTTTTTTAATTTAAAAGTTTTTCTCTATTTGACATTTTTTTTAACTTAATAATTTTTTAATAAATTATAAATAAAGATTCTTTATAATAAAATTATAAAAATAATTTATATTTAATTTTATAATTATAATAATAAAAATATTATTATTAATTTTGTTATTTTTTACTATGATAAAAAAGTAAATACACATATATATATATATGTAGCACACGTATTTTCAATAATAATAATAAAAATTTATGATTAATTTTATTAACATCAAATTTATCTAACTTTGAACCAATAATGTTGATGCCAATATAAAATCTACGCTAAACTCTAAAAGATACCAATATAGTATGTTTTAGAAATCATTAAATGATGAATAGTTTTTATCAATTATTATCATCTCACATACAAATCAAAGAGTGAAATTAAATAGTAAAAGTAAAAAACTTTTGAAGTTACTTGTGTGATGAAGTTGGTCATAACTTTGAAAATCAAAGTGTGATCCATTAAAATCTCTCATACGTGGTTTCTCATAGGATTTGATGGGGAAATGATTTTCCATTCACAATGGGTATGTGTGGTGAATGGAAGATTTCCCTATCTCTTAGAAGAGAAATGCAACCACATTTTTGGACCAAGACTTCCACTACCATCTATTTCTTAAAATGGAGCACTTCCAAATTCCATTCAAAGGAATGAATACTTAGAGCACTCCAAAATTCTATGATTATCTATGTTTCTCCACTACTTCAAAAGTTTAATACATTTTCTACTTCCCTCGCGACATCAAAACAACTAGGTTTCTATAAAGAAACATTACTTTAGGGCACAAATATGCTTCAATTCCTTAAGGGCATCAAACGTTCATTGACCAAGTAAGTAGTGCTCATGCATTACAACTAAGAAAAACTTAAATAGGATTTTTTTTTTTTAGATTTATGTAACAACGATAGCATATGTTTATTAGAAACTAAAATGATATTGAAATATACCTTAGAAAAATTAATAAAAAATTAAACTTTCTTCCCACCCTGATTTTTATTTGTTTTTCCTCATAGCATTATTAATTATATTAATTATTTTTATGTATTTTTTTTCTTTTTCTAAAAAATAATGATATTTTGACTCATTTTTAACCCATCACTTTAATCACACTTAGATCATTACATTACACTACTAAAAAAAATTAAAATAGATAATTGAAGAGTGATTAGAATGATGGATTAAAAAGTGGATAAAAAAATGGATCAAAATATAATTATGTTTTTATGAAAGTGTAAAAGAGTACTTGAAAGACGTGGAAAAGAAAAACATAACTTTGTTGTAAAACAAAGAAAAACATCAAAGTCTTTTCTATATGTGCCTAAATAAGGGGACAAAGTATTTTATTTGAAACATGGCGTTCTTTTTTCTTAATCAAAGCTCTTCATCCACAAGTCACATTGTACGACTTTTGAACCTTTACTTATTCATTCATTAATCACTGGAATTCAGATTCGTTAACCTCTGTAATTTTTTCATAAATCTTACCATTTAATTAATTGCTGCAGTTTCAGATCTATCTATGCATGTATAAGAATGCATTATTAGAGAGTAAAAACATACACAGTATGCCACAGAAAGAAGATGAATATCCCATCCAAGCTTCCATGCCGAAGGATTGTGCCTCTCAACTGCAACAGCCACAACAGTAGACTGCATGAAGCTGAAGAAGCATTGCAGAGCTGTGAGACGAAGTTTTGCAGGGTACTGCTTCACAACAAATCCCTGAGAAAAAAAAAATAGACATTTTGTTTATATATATATTAGTGGAAAATTTTAGATCAAGCAAAGTGCTAATCAAAAAGAAAATGGGGGCGAGAATTTCTATTTCCACAACTTTTTTGCACACCTTTTTCTAAATTTAGTAAGGGAGGTAACAGAAGAAAGAGAAATGTGATCAAAAGGGGAAAAACTTTGTTTTGAAAAAGTACATGTAAGAAGAAGAATATAATATAACTTAGGAAATAAACCATAGTCTAGAACTTCATCGTTATAATTGTTACCGTAGGTTATGTTTTAGGCTCATTGTTTCTTGAACTTTTTATGTGTATTATATAACATATCTCTTAACATTTTTTAGACTCAATAATATATTATCTTTTTCTTCATATATTTCTTTATTTTCTACCAGAAGGGACAGAGAGATGAGGTACCTACCTGCAAGATAAGCCACAAGGACCATGTAGTGTTTGCTAAAAGCATCATAAGAGGGCCTTTGATGATGTCAACTTTGTAATGAACAACTGTTGAAGGAGTTTGGTTCTGGTTTTGTTGATACCATTTCATAAAACTCAGTGGAGGTCCCTTCACTAAAGCAAATGTAATTGCCCCAGAAAGGCTTAGAATAGACCCCAAAATCTTTGCTATACCGTGTGCACGTTTTATGGAAATGGTTTCCACCCTGAAATTTGCAGAACCGAGTTTTCACCATATCAAAACTTTGACTTTTTTCTCTTGGTCATGGCCCTTTTTCAGAAAAAAAGAAAGGGGTGGTTTGTTTTTGATTTTACCTAATTAAAAGAGCCATGATGAAGGTAATGGCAGGGACTGTGTTTGAGGAGGCTGCAGCAAATGTTGCAGTGGTGTAGTTGATTGAAACATAGTAAAGGTTTGAACTCAGAGTTAACCTACACATATCAGAGCAGAAACCAAAAGAAAAAAAAAAAAGAAAGTTGTTAAGATGCATGTCATGTCACTGTCAGAGAGTATAATTTATAGTTTTAAACTTAAATCCTTGAATTGACAATGTTAAATGGGGTCAGGAAAGAGACATATCCTTACCCAACAAGAGAAACTAGGAACAATTTGCACAACAAGTTGCATGACAAAGGAGCTGGTTGCTTACTGCAGAATCATGAAATATGTGTAAAGTTAAGAAACAAAAAAGGTTTTTTATGAGCCATGTTTATGGTAAGGATTAAGAAGAGTGATGATGTTTGGAACCTGTCAAAGAAAGCAAAGGGAGAGAGAGCAACTGATGCAAAGGCTTGTCTATAAACAACAAACACATAAGGGCTCATTCCCTTGGAAATTGCAGCTTTGGACAACAAAGCCATTCCTGCATACACAAACTGAACAAAAAGCATTGCAACATAAGGTTTATTTTTCTCCACAATGGCCACACACCGAAACAGAAAACTCTTCATTTTGAGGAACGTATGAATGGCCTTGAAGCAAGGAAACTTGTTGAATATATATAGAGATTTTGGAGTCAATATATGAAATATGTTTTGGCTTTATGCTTTTGTTATTGGCATTGTGCTTTTATATATTTTGACATCAAAGTGGCATGAATTTGGCCCATACAAATGAAAAGTTATATCAGCAGGCACTAGCATCGTTTTCAGCATGGCTCACTGGCGCATGCTAAGATTATTGTACCTTTGCATAGCAAAGGAAGCAACACGGTTACTGTTATGTTAACTATTTGCAGAATTAAGAGGAAGCTTTTTGCAACCACTATACCACAAAGTGATGCTAATGAACCAATCATTCAGTATTATCGTCACTTTGCTTGTTTTATCTTTAATAGGACCCCCAAACCCATGTTATTGACCTTAAAGAGTGAACAGACGCATGTTATTTTGTACTCAGAATAAGTTTAAGGGATCAAATCTTATCCTTAATTAGGCTTTATTTGTAAGGAATAAACTATTCCAAAACAGTTCAAGTTATTCGTAGTGTCTTTATGTTTTAGTAAACTTTTATACCATATAAAGTTAAGGTTTAGAAATGGCTTTTTATTTCTTCAAAATATGACCCTTTTTAGTTTTACTTTTTTGAAAATGTTATTTACGTTAAAAAGAAATTAAAATAAATTGTATGTTTTTCTAAGAGACTAACTAAAATTATATTAGATCTAGGGATTGGATAAAACTGATATTTTGTTGATTGAAAACCTATTCAAGTCTAAATTTAATTAGTAGCAAATATTAACTACAATGTGCTAAATTAGTTAAGAAATTCATCATTTCAAAATTATAAATTTATCTAGTGTATAGTTATCTATAAAAAAAATTAATATGATAAAGTGTTCTAAAATATATCTTTAAGGAGCTGCAACAAAATCCTTAATTTGTTTATCTTGACTTGAAATGAGCAAATACTTTTATTTTTGCATTGTTTTATTTTGGTCCATATTTGAAAAATAGACAATTTTTTCTTACAATTATTTTAATTACTTCATTTTAGTACATAATTTTGCAAAAAAAAATGGTCGTGCTTTTATATATATATATATATATATATATATATATATATATATATATATATATATATATATGTGTGTGTGTGTGTGTGTTGTGTGTGAAGAATAATACAGTGTAATTAATGTTTGGTATGGAGATAATTATGGAGATGATTGCCAATATAATTGATAGTTTGGAAGGATGTGAGCATATATTACGGATGTTAAACTCTCGTAATTGGTAGTTTATGAATTTTATTCTTTAACAATATGATTTATGAATTGACATACTATCACATCTATTTTACTAATTAGTGCTTAAATTAATCTTCAATTTTAAATTACAAACTAATTTAGAATAATAATAATATGACTAGGTATTTTAGTCTTTAAAATTAGTTGTTATTGAGTGATTTTCTTGTGTTATATTTAATTGAATGTTTGTTTAAACATGTGAAAGATGTTATTAATTGAATTCGTAAATTTGTGGATATATATATATATATATATATATATATATATATATATATATATATATATATATATAAAATATTATATATATACTATTTTTTTTTTTTTTTATTGTTTTTT
>Ga0214542_1008256_pt1 | contig 17379 bp, 4 predicted proteins | sample CNSS1metaG_FD_160096 | JGI IMG/M metagenome (GOLD analysis project Ga0214542, IMG submission 160096) | Root nodule microbial communities from cowpea collected in UCLA plant growth center, Los Angeles, California, USA - CNSS1 | ecosystem: Host-associated > Plants > Roots > Nodule | place: USA... | reverse complement strand
ATATATAAAAAAAAAATATATATATATATATATATATATATATATATATATATATATATATATATATATATATATATATATATATATATGTATATATATATATATATATACTCTCATTGAACATGATTATAAATTATTTAAATTGACCATCAAGATTATATTCAAAATCATCTATTAAAAAGTTAATCAAGTATAAGAATTCATCTAAAAACAAATTTAATGAGAGAAGGGAAAACACACAAGGTAAATATGAAATAAAGCAGTCATGTCTATATGATACATGTGAGATAAAAACTCGTGCAGCTACCGGTAGATGTTAGGAGCAGTAATATATCACTAGAATACAGAGAATAAGTCGTATTGCATTAATTGTTCTATATTAGAATTAGAAAGAGCCTTGACATGTTTTCCATAGAACATAACTGATGGAAGTAGGTATCAGGGTATATATTATAGTAAGATGTGTAACAAGGGGAGAGGGTTTTGCTACGTGCAGTTTGTGGACAAAGGATAACCTTGTAAGAGACTTTTATCTGTCTGTGGCTATACTCCGTGTCATTTTTATGTTCAGCGTATATTTGATTGCTTAATCAATAGGTGTTCTATCAGTATACTTTTTCGCAGCCCAAATTCTGACTGGCATGCATATGAAAGATCATATAATGTTATGTTCAAGTCAGTTAAGGTGAAGCATATGATCCCCTTTTTTCAAACCTTGATAAAACTCTATTTATAAACATTTTTGTGTTTATATAGGTCTTCTGCTTGCCCCTGTTTTTCCAGGGGGAGACTGGTATTCTTGGGGCTACACCACTGACCTCCTTTGTTATCAATGACTTGTTGATTTCGTTAATATCTACTATCTAATAACTAAAGTTACTCATACGATTATTAGTATTTTGTTAGGCAGTAATTTTACAGCCACTTGGAGATAAAGGAATTGCAATTATCGGTGGTGACACGATACGAGGTTACACTGCTTCTGATCAGGTACATTTCAACCTTTTTTTCATGTGATGCCCAAATTTATCGAAAGGATCGGATCCTGTGGCATGTGAAATTAGGTTGGCATCCTGTTTTTCCGAAATATCATTTCAACCCTATTTAAGGTTTCGAATTTCAGTACAGACATGACACTAGACAGTAGTACAAGCACATTTGTAGGTCCTGCATATTGTTTCGTATTCCTTAGACTCAGTGAGATGCACGTTTGTAGGTTAGTAGGTCCTGCATATTGTTTCTTATTCTTTAAACTCAGTGAGATGCACGTATGTAGGTTAGTGGCATAATATTCAAATGATTACAGGCATGGATCACTTATATTGGAGAGAAGCTGGATTCTACCCTTGCAAAATATGTGAAACATCACCCTCTGGCTTCCCAAGGTTAAGTTTCAAAGACTTGCGAGGTGGCCTCTCGTGCATGTTTTTACTCGATTTTAATGGAAATAAATCCTCGACCTTTTGCCGAGTTTTTTAGGATAAGAGGCTCATATTGATCGCATGTATATGTTATCCATTTTTCAAGGCAGTGTTCAGATTATTAGTCAGACTAGTTGAAAGTTGGTAACTAATTGTATAATAAGCGCATTTCTGATATTTTCATTTGCAAACATTCAACGCCAGTCTCCCATGTCCTTCCCTCAGAGATATATAATTAATTCTGGTTTGGCTTTACCACAATTAAGTAGAAGACCTTTTTCCATTTTGTTAGCTGCTGATTTTCTATTCATAGCTTACAGTCGTAGAGAATAAAAAATTTAACATTGACTTGCAGTTTATCATTACTGAAACTTCTGTTGGGACAAGTTTGATTGGTTACGACTTACGGCTAGAAAAATAGAGGGCAAAAATTATTGCAATGAAGCTTGATGTACAATAATAGGTCCCCCAAACTACAGCAAACCAAACCCCACTTTTTTTGAGGGTGAAATTTATATAAAGGGCGCCAAGGGAGCAAATTGAATGTACTAAGTACTGTACAGGCATTCTAAATTTAATATATCTAGACTTACCACGAATATATTAGTCTTACTGGATGTTATATACTTCATATGTACTTAACTAAAAAAAATGATAGAGAATTCATTCACATTGCTGCAAATATACATCTGTAATGCGTCTGTTTCTTGTCTATAAAATCATTTAAAAAATAAGAAAAACAAAATTTCTGTAACAGAAAGCTCCCCCTCCCCTAAAAACCAATGAAAAGAATGAATGCTTAACAAGTGTGATAATCGTGCTTTACATGGGTACCAGCTACCAATATGTTAGCACCCTCATTAGTATCTCCATTATAGTGAAGACCTTTCCCAAGGCATCAACCCTGTTGCAGGATCAGCAAAATAAGATAGAAGGAAGTCCTTCAGGCCAGTATCCCAAACCTCACAAAACTGAAGCCGCCAGTTAGGTGGTTCAATGGCTTCTGTTCCTAGTCCAGGTGCTCTATCCTTTGACCCTTTATTCTGGTCCTCCTGCCAGTCCACCACATAGGTAGCAACCCTTCTGAAAAACTTGGCTTTGAATGTCTCCCATACCTGGTACTTGTAGTGGTTCACAATAGCAGTACCTTCAGGCATGTTGTGGTACCTAAACCCCTCCCTCAGCTGAAAATGGTGCACCACATTCAGAAGACTGATGTCAAGCAAATCCGGCCGCACAATGGATTTGTGCCGCTCAGGGCTCTGAAGCCTGCAAGTGTACCCTAGTGTAACCCCTTGTTTTGGGGGCGAGTGTAACCCAGAAGGCCCGAAGCTATGACAAGCTGTTCTTATCTCCGCAATGGATTTCGAAGATGAGAAATTGGCAACCACCGATTTCAGATAATTCTCACCAGGAACACCTTCCCTCAAGTTTTGATGAAATTCGCTAGGAAAGTAGAAGAACTCATCAACATCAAAGAACCCTACCCACTTGCATTCCTCTCTAGCTCTCAAGGCGCAGTGGGAAAACCCTGCCTCCTGAGTCTTAATCCAAGGCCAGGACTTTCTACTAACATTAAATCCTTGAAGATCAAGATCCTGAACAACCTTTTCAATATCATCGTCACTGTTGTTATCATAGATAAACCAACGCTCCACTCCAAGCCAGGCATGGTACATAACCCACTCTCTGAGCGCAGAAGCTTGGTTCCACACCATAGTACATGCACACAACTCATACTTCCTGCTTTTCCTTTTCTGAACCCTACCACTACCAGGTGCACTAACTGTAGCTACAGAAGGCACAAGGACACGAACCGGGTGCCTCACATTGCCTCCCAAATAACTCACTGTGACCCGAATCCCTCGAACCTTATCCGGATTGTTCCTTATGCTCTGTGGTAACATACATCTCACAACTTCTTGAGCCACAGAAACCGCCCTGGTGTTAAACAAAAATGCATTGTTCTGGTGAAAACTCTTAAGTCCGAAATGGCACCGGATCCGGGTCGGATCCGATATCTTGTGGGGTCGGAGATTCAGCCCTTTCACGAACACCACAACGGTGTCACCGTCAAGGATCGCCTCGTACGCCACCCTGTCCCAAGATTGAGCCGTTTGGTTCATCAAAAAACCCAAATTCCGGCGACCGACCTCGCCGCGCCGCCGCAGTTCGACGATTTGGGAGCCGGCAGCGGTGTAGTTCGTCTGGGGAAATGGGCATCTAACAATGGATCGAGATTCATCATAGCGGTCCGTGGAGAGGAGCGGTTGAACCTGAAGTTGAAGGGGTGGAGCGGGAGAGGAGGCGTTGGGGTGGAGCGTATAGTAGACGCACTCTAGTTGGTGGAGTTGGTGTTGTTGAGGGGTGGTGAGGATGAGGAGATGGTGGTCGGGGAAGATGATACGGTGTTGGAGGGTGTAGGAGGGTGCGGTGGGATGAAGGGGATCGAGAATAGAGTTGCTTGCGGAAGAGTATAGGAGAGATAAGGTGGAGGCTGTGAGAGAGGGTCTGAAGGTGGAGGGAGTGAAAATGAAGAAATGATGGTGAGAAGAGAAGAAGAGGAGGAAGATTAAGAAGCAGAAGCATAGAAAAAGTGATCTTGATGAGATGTGAGTGTGTCTTCCCACCGCGCGCTTCCTCTTCCGCCTTTGTTCTGACTCCATCTTTTTTCTATCTCCGTTTTTTGGCTTGAATGGGTGGGTGAAAGAAGTATAAGAAGTGGATGATTGAAGTGGTAGGCGCTGTTTGAATAAGAAGAAAGAAGGTGTGGAACGCGTCTGTGGAAGATGGATTTAGAAATTGGAAGAAGAGAAGGAGAGAGAAGAAAAGAAAGAAACAAGAAGGTGCAGAGTGTCTGGAAGGGAATGGGGTAATGTAAATAGAAGAAGTTAAAAGGTCGAAAGTAGTGGTGGCGTGGTGAGATTCTGGGGTAGTCTGAGGTAAGACTAAGTTGCATTGGATTGCATTTGCATGATTGTTAGCTGTGTTTAGTGCTGTATTTTACTCTTATTTATTACGACTCATTATCGCGCCTGAAGCCAATGCTGCACTTTCTGCTTTTACTTTTTCTTCCTTATTAAACACACACTTATTATTCTGCACATGAATAATAAATGGTTAATAAGATCATGATTGTTACTATTATTACAATTTCCTAAATATTTTTTTTATTGTTTAGCAGTTTTTAAATAATTAATTTCTAACTTCTTATATTTATTCATATTTCTTTCGAATATCTCTTCATTTTTTTATATAACACATGATTTATTATTATTTTTCTTTACTCATAAGACCTGATTTTATTAGTCATTTACTGAGTAAAATATTAGCAATAATAGAAAATAAGGTTATGGTTATCATTATGTGTATACAAAGTTTTTTTTATCATTTTAACTGTTCTTTTGAGTATTAATTTAGTTTATTTTATTTCATTTTAAATATTTTAAGTATATTTAAAAATACACTATTTTAATTTATTTATATTTGATAAAGTATAAGATTATTAATAAATACACCATATGAATAATATATATAGTTAAAATAAATTTATATATAAAATAAAAAGATGACAAATAAAAAGTTATATAGAAACATCATATATTGTCTAAATTTTATTATTTACATTTATAAATTACCTTAACTAATAGTTTTACCAAATACGTGTAATTTATTGTATCGGTTATCAGTTAATTTATCAGGTTTCATCTATTTTGCAAAAACACCCAAGGATCCAACAAGTAAAACACTTCTCATGTACTTTTTAACATTCTTAATTAGAAATTATGAAAGCCATAAGTTCGTCAAATAAAAAGTTTCACAAATCTTTATGATTTTAAATTTTAGTTAACAGTACAAAATGTGTTAAAAGAGTGTGTGATTGATTACACTTTTGTAAAAAAAAAAAAAATTAAGTTTGATAGATTTTAGTGTAACAATTTTCCATTATCAATTTACAACAAACATTCATTTAAGTCCATATTTTGTATAATTTGCATTTGAATTTATATATATATATATAAATATATATATATATATATATATATATATATATATATATATATATATATATATATATATAAAATTACATGACACACTTATAATATTTTATACTATAATTAAAATTTCATAATCTCAATCAAAAATACGGAGTTAACCCAAATTATCTTAAAATAACTAAATTATGCGTATGGAATTTTTTTTCCCAAAGTTTCCACAATGGGCAGAATATATAGAAAAATTTAAATTACTTTCGCTTATAAAATGTTTTATTAAAATTTGCTTTATAGATGTTTCCAATATTAAAACAATTTTGTCCTTATAAGATTTAAAGTTAAATGAGGAAAAAGTATATCAGAGAGTTGGATAAAGAACGTATATTTAAATATTTTTGTCTCTATTCTTAATTAATATAGACTGTATAGAAAAAAAATCCATTAAAATATTGTTTACAGACACAAATGTTCCATGTCCTGTGGAATTTTAACGACAATTCAAACATTGCGTTGGCTTATGACTAATCCATGAGAAATTGAAGGCAGTCCAAAATGGAAATTGCCAACTGGTTTGTCAGTTTTGTTTCCACAGGTAATCTTTTATGAATATTATTTGAGCAAGTTAATTGGATAAATTCTTATACTCTATCATTTAATTACATATTATTTAGTATTATACGTTACATTTTAATTTTTTATAATATTTAAATGACACACTTGAGGTCGTCTTGCATCAATCGATGCCATAAAATTGATTCATTGAAAGAGAAATTATCACCTCTCCAAAGTTTGATTTTTGAGAAGGTTGAGATGATAAAATTGGAATTAAAATTATTCTAATTAGTGTTTCGTATATTTTTTTTCTTCATTATTTTTCTTATATTATAGCGTTATAATATATTTTATTAATTATTGCCTTTTGTCTTCCGGGTAATTTGACTATTTCTTTTAGTACTTTTAATATTTTACCAGAATTAATAGAAGGTTGAAAATATTTTCACAGCATAAATTAAATTCCATAAAACATAATCTGAGTTTCCTAATAACTCAATCTTCGTTAGAGAAAATCTGGATATTTTATGAATTTGGTGAAAGATTAAATTTGTTACCCTTAATGGTATTAATTGACAAAAAAAAAATATTATAAAGATAGAAAAAAAAAGGAAAAAGAAAAAATATAAAAATGTGATTTTAATTTATAAAATAATAGGAGCATTTTTTCTTTTCATAAAAAAAATAGCATCGTGTAACACTAGCTTCATAAAATGTCTGGATATTAATTTATTGCAAAGGTTATTTTGTTACAATTTCTTAAATATTTCATACAACTTATGAGGGAGAATAACTCAATTCCTAACGTTATTTGTGAAAACAAACTCAATTATTGGATCATAACATAATTGATTAATATATAATAATATGTTAGGAACTCCTTCACTTCAAAGTTTAGTCTTTTTAAAGTTACCCTTCATAGATAAGGAAGTTGTTTTAATATTTTTTATAGATATTTTAAGTTCAACCTATAATAAGTAAGGGATTGAGACAGCTATAATAGCGTGCTGAATTTCATTACCCGTTATTTATTTTAATAATATTTTATTATATAATTCACATGTTTTATTCTCTTCAATTCTTGATAAAAAACAATTTAACCCAAGATAAACACTAATTTAAATAAAATGTAAATAAACATTACAAAATGTTTTATGAATAGAACTTAAAGCAAACAATTTGACACGACATTAAACAATCCTAAATTATTAATTATATAGATTTTTAATTTTTTTAAAAACTAAAATATATTTTATATCTTAAAATATAACTGCCTTTTGTTTTAAATGTCCAATAATATCTTTTAAAATTGAACATTTAATAATTAATTTATTTTTTATTATTTTTATTATTTACGTATGTATAAATATATTATCTATACTATATAGGAAAGGAAATCATTTTAGGATGTCCATATTTATTTTTCAAATTTATGCGTTTACAATAATTTTTTAATTAAAATATATCAACTTTAAGTGACAGTTTACTAAATTTAATATTTTTTCAATTTGAATTTTCTTTAACTTCATCATTTTTTTAATTAAAAAATAAACTACAAAGTAAAATAAAACTATTTACAACAAAATTATAAAAAATATTTACATTTAATTTTATAAATATAATAATAATAATTTTTATTAATTTTTACTATATAAAAAATATAATCACACATGTAATAAATGTGTTTTCACTTGTATATTAGTATAATTATATGCGTATTTATGTTCACTTTTTTCTTATGATAATTAAAAATAATAAAATTATTATTATTATTAAAATAAATATATATAATTTTTAATATTTTATTGTAGATAAAATTTTTATTATAGAAAGTTATTTTAATTCTAAAATATAATTAAATCTAAAAAATGGTTAAATGAAAAAAAATTAAGTTTAAAAAACAATTACTTAAAACATATACTTAAAAGTAAAAAAAATGTGTGCACCAAACAAGAAATCTCTTTACATATCATTACATATCTAAATAAATTAATTAAATATCTCATAAATTTAAGTGAAATTAACATTCAGTAACTTTAAATAACAAATAAATTATTAAATATCTAAGTTGAAAAACGCGTTTCTTATGCTACACAACCCCCAACTTATTATTTGAATATAATATAAAACTTTATAAAAAACTGAATTCAGCATGTAGACTTTTATGGTTCAAAATATTAGCAACTTGTTCCATTCCATGGAATAAAAATAGGTGGCTTATGTCCTTTCCACCCAATTATTACTCGGTGGCGTCAATATTTATATCACACCTTCATATTCTCTCTTTTTTTTCCACCATCAATTTCTAAACATTTTCATTTATAACTTCAATTTTTTTCCACCATTATTTATCAAAATAAATCATTATTCAAATTTAAAATTAGATTTTTAGAAAATTAAATGTCAGAAAATTAATCAAAATTTGATTTTCAATAAATCAAATTCTCGAATGTGATACCCCTCTCTCTTTTACTTCTTTTCTAAAAAACAGAAACACTTCTTTCCTTCTCATTCTCTCAATTTTCTCTGCAACCCAACTTTCTTCCAATCTCTGATCTCTGTACTACCATCTCACTGATTCAACCTTCCATACTCAGACTCTGGAACGACCAGCCAACAGGACCCTCAGCGGTTCCTTCCTCAGCTTCCATTCTCCTAGGTAGGTTTGTTTTTCTCTAAATTGAGTTCAATTCCAATTAGAATTCTCTAGCCACTCTCTGAATTATGGACCTGATCATGTTATTCTTCATCTCCCCTGTCTTGATGATGGATTCTCCTAGGTTAAATTGAAGAATTCTGCTCTCTTGCTATTCATTGACTCCACCAATCTAATTCTTGGCAAAAAGGTAAGGGAAGCTAACTTTTAGCTCAATTTTCGTAGGAGATGTGTTCTTGGGTGGTAGAATTGTCTGTTTTTGCGTTTATTTGGTGTTTGAAATTGCCTGTGTGTGATTTTTTGTGTGGGGTTATTCTGGGCGAGTATGCATGCGTAGAACAGATGAGTAATCCTGGTATTTTCGCCTAGGCGAGCAGCTCTCGCCTGAGCGAAAATACCAGAGGATCACCTCTGTCACTGCACGAAATCTCGCCTAGGTGAGCTGGACTCGCCTGAGCGAGATGACTTCTCGTCTAGGCGAGCCAGTTTAGCCTAAGCGAGAATTCGCCCAGGATTTTTAATTTGCCACTGTATGAGGTCTCGCCCAAGCGAGAGCAGCCCCCCTAAGCGAGATAACCTCTCTAGCTTAGGCGAGACTCTCTAGCCTAAGCGAGATTCCCTGCAGAAATTGGCTCCTTTACTGTTTTTGACTAATTGATGTTGTACTACTTGCATTGATCTAATAATGGCTAGTCCTGTATGTAATCCTTATGCATGATGGTTAGTGTGATGGAATTTAGTGTGAAATTGGTATGAATGAGAACATGTTGGAGATAGGATTTCAAGGGAAATTCTAAGAAATGTGGTCTTAGTAAATGTAAGGGCATGAGGACTCATATTGGTGACATCCTGACGCTCCTAGTAACCATTAAGACTCAAGTAGAGTATGATGGATTACGTCGGGGGGAGTAGCAGGAGGTCCTGGTCTATGAATTCGATCCGTCATAGAGGTGATGGGATTTACCTCGAGAGCGGTTGGGTGAATACCCCTTGTGCCTAAAACTTTGCAGAGTTTGGGAACCGTCTCAAGTGCAAGTCACCGAGAGCTCCAATGCCACTTACATAATCCGGATATCGAGTCTAGAATGGTGTGGTATTATAGTCGGGATTAATTGGATGATTTTGATAATTGAGTGATAAATTTTGTTTTCTGTCTAAGTGTAACAATTGCATGACTTACTCTTGTTTCAAGTTAGCTTACCCTTCTAGTTGTTGTGTGTTCGGTGTGTTTTCCATATGCAATGATCGTCCTTATTGAATGGCGTGAGCAGATATAGATGCAGGTGAAGATACACCCCTCCGGGACAAGAGATGATTATGTTAGACGTACCAGTAGTAGATGTAGCCTTTTTCTTTTGTTTAGTTGATCGGGTATTTTGTAACCCTTTAAATATGTATAGGCTGTATGTATCGATCAGTGTATGTATGGTTATTTTGAGGATGATTGTATTATATTATACTGACCTTCATTATTATCTGCTACTGAATTATTAAAAATTTAAATGTTTTGTTTAATAGTTTAAAAACTATAAAAACGGAATGTAACATCAAACGTTAAAATCAACACTAGATTATAAAAACTTATCCGGAAAATCTCATATAACTTCATATTACCTTTTTAACCCATGCAACAAAGATTAAAAGGAAAATTCGGTATTCAGAATGTGCGTTTTTATTATGCGTCAAAATTAATGTAAAATCGATTAGAATGAATTTTCTAATAATCATTACATAATTAATTTAACTAATTTTTATATAGGATGAACCAAACACACGCAAAAAACTTTCTTTTTGTAATTTGCTTGGTACATTGTCCAAGAATCACCGTTTTTTCTTTTCCTACAGCGTATCAGAGAAAGCGTTTTGACAGATTCCGATGAATGGACAAAAAAAAGCTCTGCCAAATTCGTTGCCTTCTTCTCAAGTAATGCCAATATTTTGCCTCTAAAGATCAGAGAATCTTAATTTTTCCTGTGAAAAATTTGGAACACCAATAGTTGTTCATTTATTATAATAATGTTGGTATTTTCTCACTTGTGGATAAGCTACATGTTTGGCTAACTTTATCTACATACATTTTATGCTAAATTCAACTTATTTTCAGTGCTTCTTCACATGAAATCATGGTCTCAAAGGTTATTTTTTTTAATTCTTTTTACATTGAGTTTTTTAAGTTTATTTTCCTTTTCGGCTTTGCGAACATGAAAACTAGTTAGGGCTTTTGATTAAACGTTATATGATGTGAGAAAATTTATGTGGTGTTTTCTTTATCAAACGTATATTTATTATCAAACTTTTACATCTTAAATATTTTATATTTTTATGTTTAAGATGTTTTATTTTGTGATTATGTTATATTGCATAATATTGTCATTTATATTTAATGTATGCAGAACAAAATTATTATAATGAGTTTTTTTTGTGTATTTTAGATTTTAAGTTTAAGGGAAAATTAATTAAGTTTAAAAATAAAATATCAAATTCACATCCATTAGTACACAATATGATATGATTTGATGTAAAATTATATAAAATATTTTGTTGAATGTAAATTTACATCTCATGTTTCTATATTAGATCTTAACGGATATAACTAGTTTTAAATACTTGACATACGAAACTTCTTTTGAATATTTTTTAATATTCTTTTCTCTTTTTCCATTATCTTAACACAATTTTCTTTTCAAAATAGATATTTGTATTTCAACATGCTTCTCACCTTTGAGTGTGTCAATGCCCTACCATTATCATGGCATGAAAAACAATGATTTTTAATATATATTTTTTTTCAAATTGGTCCAAATTCCTTTGTTGGAAAAAGAAATATAGTAATTGAAATCATTGGATGTATGTCTGCTCCTCTTATCTTGTTCAAACATGGAATGTCCAAATAAATGAGTTGTGCTCCAATAGATTCTATCATTAATTAATACTAATAGCATAATTATGAGCAATAAAAAAATGTTTTTTTAGTTTATTACTTATTCAAACTTCTTCTATCCAACAGAAAAATTATATAAAAATGGGAAATGTGATGCATGTTGTGGCCATGTGCTATGATTATATTTATTCTCTAAATTTATATAAAGATGTATTATTATGTATTACATAGTGCCTCCGTCGGAACACATAAACCTTTACACCTTTTTCTCACCAAAAAACTTTGGTCACACGTAACTTCAAATTTAGTGAATAATTCAATTCAAAAATAAAGTGGAATATATAAAAAAATTAGAAAATAATAGTAGATAAATAAATAAATAAATAAATAAAGAGATGATTTTATAAAAGACTTATAATAGTAACGGTCAAATTTTTAAAATTTAATAAATAATTATATTTTAAAGAGTAAAATTGATATTTTAAAATATAGACACAAAAGAGATAATTATCTTTATATATTGTTATAAATTAAATTAATTTTATAACTTTCAAATGTTAACAAGATAATTGAATTCAAAAATTTTCACACCTTCCTCTTGCTTCTCAATTTTACCATAAAATCAACTTTACAATTTCTCCTAAATTCATGTAACTGCTGAGAATTTGATAATTTCATATAGACTAAGAGAAGTTATATGAATTCTTTTTACATAAATCATATGGCAAAATTGTTTATAATTTTCTTTTGTTTTTAAAATAATTATAAAAAATGTAGTCACACACACAGGAACATTTTACATTTTTATGAGTGTGTTGAAAGGGAAGTAAGAAAGTGGAAGCAATATGTGTTTGGTGGTAGAAAATTTTGAGAGAGATTCACTTTAATTAAACTTTTGCTTTTGTTTTGTTGAGTTAGATAGCATTTTCTTTTTACTTTGTTTCGTTTTGAGTGTGTTTGAAAAGGAGATAGGTGCATGCCATAGCTTGGAAGTAACAAAAGGAATTATTGCTAATTTTTCACTCTTCACTTCAAAATATAAGTATGAGATTCGTCACAAAAGGGAAAAACTCAATGACACAATTCTACGAGATTCTCTAGCTACCAGGGTATAAGGAAAATGACAAATATCAATCAATTGCATAGATTCATAATCAAGAGAGCAGAGAATGAAGACAACTATAACAGTGATAAGAATATAATGAATTACCTAATTAAAAACCAAATTCACAAACCACTTTTCCTTATTATGAGTTCAGTTTTTTGTTAGTTTTTTAATGTTGTTTTCTGTTGAATATTAAAAAATGTATAAATATTTTAAATGTCTTTTAATATATTTTAAAATATCAAAAACTAGTGATAATTAATGTATTATGGAGACACAATAAAGAAACAACACAACAAAAAATCTAATAAAAAATCTGAATTTACTAATATTTAACCTTTTTTTTTTGTTTTACGTTATATTGGTGAAAGATTAGTGATAAAGTTATTTTACAATGTACAAGTGAATGAAAATTTTATTTACAAACCGATATCAGTGACGTTGAGTTTGATTTAAAGTATATTCCTTAACATGGTATATAATTATAGATTAAAATTTATTGTGACAAAATACATTGTTCGTTAAATTTTATAAGATCATTCATTAATATATAATTTTATGCTAAAAAAATGTTTAAGTCTCGGTTACAAAATTATATTCTTATAACAGTTGTACTTAAAAAAAATCTTAAACATTAATTTGTCCATAATTAATTTTTTTTTAGATTTGTTACCAATTATTTTATTGTTTTTTTTAATATGTAATGAATGTAATAAATATTGATATATTTTATTTTAGTATAGCAGAAAAGATATAATCTTAATTTTTAAATTTTAGTTTTGTTTCATGATTAAAGTAATGGTATTTAGTAATTATTATTAAAAAAATCAAATTTATAAAAACTTTAATTAGATATTCATAGTTCTTTCAATTAAATACATAAAAACTAAATATATTTTCAATTACCTCAACTTAAAATATCAAACAAGTTAGTAAAATTAATATTTTGAACAAAACAAATATAAGAAACACTAAAAACGAAGAAAACCTGCGAACTCTAAAATAGACTAATAGATCTTTGATTTTAAATTTGAACCATCACTACAATTGCACAGAAGAAAAAAATTGCATGTTGCATATGAACAGTATCCAAATCCGACCAATATATATATGGTCACCAAACTTTTTCTCAAATAGTAAAATTTGTTTTTAGCTACTATTAAATGATAATTATTCAACTAAATTACACTTACATCCCTTTTATTTTTTGAAGTAGCATTGAATTTTAGTTCTTCTAAAATTTCACACAAACTTTTGCTTTTGAAATGTAACATTGTTATATATATATATATATATATATATATATATATATATATATATATATATATATATATATATATATATATATATATATTAGTGGGATAGTGGGATGAATAGTATTAGATATATGAGTAACTTTTTTGACTAGAACATAGAGCTAACTTGTTAGATATATGTATGTTCTTTTTTTGTGCTTTAAATGTTTCTTCTGACTTCTCCTCCTAAGCACACAAGTTCATCATTTTCTTTTTCTTGGAGAAGATGGCTTTTACATAACCAAACAAACTCTCTCTTATCGTTTTTATCAATTTGTATTTATCAATCATCAACTTCTGCGTCATTAAAATTTAATTTTTATACGAATTCCTTCTAACCAAAACTGACCAATCCTTATTTGACCGACCAGTATGCATAGTCAAACAATAATATTCAATTAAATTTCTTTGCACAAGATTCCCACTGCTTTTCTAATTATTTGTTTTCGCATTATCTATCTTTTCTTTTGTACCAATCATAGAAGTACAGAAATAAAGTTTATATTTTTTTAACAATGTACGCGACTGATTTATTTCTATATATATATACATATATTACGAGACTAAATATTAATACAATATTTGATAATGACCGAATACCGAATGTTATATGATAGATTTAATAAATAATAAATTTTATTATAATTGTTTTTAAATGACTTTAATACTATTAACATTAATTTGAGTACAAATTTTTTATTGAATTTTTTGTGCTGTTAAGTATTAAACATTTTGGTACTTTAAATATTTTTTAAATATATTTTAAAATGTTAAAATTAGTGATATTCAATATTTATAAAGACACAGGAAAGAAACAGTAAAAAATAAAATCCAACAGATAATCTAAATCTCACTTGTTCAAATCTATAAAATCAAAATGGTAAGAGAGGTGTTTGCATATTAATATATTATAAATTTATTTCTAGAAGAAAGTGGAGGTTTTTTAATTGAAATTAATATCAATGAAATAAGTAAATATTTTGCACCAATATAATTGAAATTAAAAAAGAAAAAGAAATCTGAACAAATTTTAGTACCTTAGAATGAATGAAGGAATGGATCATCATTTTTTTTTTCTATCTTTCTCATATTTGGAATGGGAAATTACCGGAGAAATCCACAAAATCAGAAATTCTTATTGTATGATACAAAACAATAACAATAAACCCAAGGACAAAAACTCTTCCTTGTGGCTTTCTATATTGTAGGTTCTCATAGTCCAAGTTGTAACCATTCAAGTAGAAGAATGAATGAAGTACTTGAGGCAAGTTCATCTCATAAGTGGGGAAGGTGATGAAAATGAAAGAGAAATTGGGCAAACATCTTTCTCACTACAAAATAATTGCAATTTGCGAAGTGAAAGGTGGCCATTGAGTCCCCTTTCAAATCAAATACGTCACTGTGTTGATTCTATAACATAAAATGAAAATGATAGAGAACAACAATTAGGATTATTAGATGATAAAGAAAAAAAAAAAGTAGTTTCTTGCTTCAACCTTACGAGTTAGGATAACATATGAAGTTTGTTTTTAGTGAGCTTTTTCTGAGAGTCCTACGTGTAACAACACTATCTGTTTTGCTTTGTTTATTCTTTTCGTTTTTGGTAACTCTTTTTGGGTGTCAACCTTCTTCTTTTATTCTCAACAAAACGATTGGATATGTTTTTGAAGAATGTTCATATATATCCAAAGGAGAAAAAAAAAGCAAGTAAGGAATTTTAAACTTATTCGTAACGGAATTTGAAAGTGAATTCTCCTTTCTAAAATTTAATGATTTAGAAATTGGATAAGTGACGTTAACTAATAGAGGAATTATCATTTTATAGAGATTTTGTAGAGATAAAACAGTGACTTTTTTATATTCTTTTTTTTTTTTATTAGAGAGATAGTGTATGATAAGTGTTTTTCTTTTTCTGGCTTATCGCGGATGAGCAATTTATTTCTTGTATTCTGTGGGTTTCATCAAATGTGCACATAATAAATATTGGATTTTTTTTTTCATGCACTCTTATTATTTCTAGTTGCACCTCAATACAAAAAAAAATAAAATATTAAAATACCCTCTCTCTCTCTCGCTTGTTGTTGTCATGGTTTGCATTTGGTTTTTAATTTAGAACTCAAATTCAAATTTATTTTTATCGAAAGTTATGATGTTTGACAAATTTTATTATATTTAATTGATGTGGGTTGATTTCAAAATAAAATTATAAAACTTTTTGATTGAATGAAATTTTTAATTTTATTCGACAAAATTTAATTTTTGTAAATGCAATCTAAACACATCCTTGTTATCACTGCACTCTTTGGAAAAAAAAAAGAAAAAGAAAGGGAGTAAAACAATGAGTTTGATTGGGAGTTTGTTTCGAAAACTATCTTATAGGTAGGTTTCAGAAAGTTTGTTCCGAAAGTCTAGCTATCCAAATCCTATTCTAGAATGTATCTCATATTAGAAAAAAAAAAGGTTAAATATGTCTTTGTTTCTTCAAATTTTAATAAAAATTGAAATAAGTTTTCTTTTTTTAAATCTTTAACCAATTTAATCTCTCATATATAGATATGTATGAATTTAGTCATTTAAACTAGATTTTTTTAAAATTTATGTTCTTTTTGTCCAGAAAAGTTCTAAAACAGAAGGGTGAATGTCATTTAAATGCACTGAGGTGCCGTTAGAAATTATATGGGTGCAGTTAGATATTTATTGCATTCTCACTGATCCAGTAGCTGGTATGGGCCTCAATGGAATTGACGTTTGAGTCCAATTATTGAAGACGGGCTCGCATGCCTGGTCCAATATCCAAGATGATGGAAACTCTTTCTTCCTGCACCCCTATAATTTTGATTATCCCCATTACATCCATGCTAAATATTTAACAAAATGGCATTGCACTTCAATCCTCTCCTTCCACCCTTTGTACCTCAATCCTCACCTTCTTCACACTGCACTCTAATCCTAACCATCTTACTCACTAACACAAAAAAGCCTTTTAACGTTCGAGATTTTTGACCTTTGACGTCTGCCCAAACACCGACGTCGTATCGGGAGATGTCAAAATAACGTCGAAAAAAAGAGCAGACGTCACTTGACGTCGGTCTTTTAAGAGTCCGACGTTATCCAACGTCGGAGCTAGTAACACAGACGTCAATTTTCGCGCTAAAATGAGGAAAAAACCTGAGCAGTTTAACGTCTGTCAGAGCCCGTCAGACGTTAAATAACGTCGGCCCTGGTACGGTCAGACATTAAATAACGTCTGACGAGCTCTGACAGACGTTAAACTGCTCCACTTTTTTAAAAAAAAATCGACTGTTTTTACAACATCCATACACCTGAAAATCAGAAAATTCCCAGAATAATTTCATAATACTTTCAGCACAATTCTGGAGTTACAGTTATATATAATAGAACTTAAGTTTCAACATATATTCTAAACTAATATAAATAACAACAAACTAAAAATTTCAACATGAAATTCTTGTA